>RCMY010000840.1_pt1 | contig 29459 bp, 16 predicted proteins | sample 2041341 | NCBI WGS metagenome assembly RCMY01 (sample SAMN09708234, study PRJNA481090) | Marine sediment metagenome, whole genome shotgun sequencing project. | reverse complement strand
TATTATTAGTAATTCGTCGTTTTGTTGAGTTGCTAACAGCCTTACTTATCACTTTGGAAAGATACTTTGGAGACACATTAAGCATCTCACCAGCCTTTTGCACCGTTCTTATCTTACCATCATTGGCTGTTAGCAACTCAACAAAACGACGAATTACTAATAATACCTATAATGTAAGAACAATCACAAAGACTGATATACTAGGTTGCTTAAACAATACCACAGAATGCTAAGAATGAATATATTCAGACGTATACCGCTTATCAACCATACAAAATAAACTATAAAAATAAGACAAATAGTCACTAGTGTCTCTTAATTAATGTTAATCAAAATGAAAGTCAATTTCTAACTGTCCATCGGACGGCTCCTCCTCTTCTTCAAAGTGGAAGAACAGTTCAGCAATGTCCTCTTTGAGGAGCAACGCACTGCTGAGTATTCGCATGATTTGAACGATTGGGCGATTGAGGTTGAGTCTCCTCTCAATGATTCCAATAAGGCAATACGTGATGATTGCCACATGGATTTGGATTCTAACAGCATTCTCGGACTCTCCCCAGAAGGTTTTGACACGAAGATGCTGCTTGACCCATTTGAAGAATAGCTCAACTTGCCATCTGTAGCGATAAAGCTTGGCAATAATCTTGGCAGCAAGATAGAAGTTATTTGTGTAGTAAGTAAAGGTTCGTTGCAGGTCTGGTGCAAAGTAGACAATACGTCTGATAGCACCTGGATAGTTGCACTTATTCCTCTTACCTGTGAATCGTACGGTCTGATCATAAAGAACATTATCCTCTCCATCGAGAAGTTCTTCCCCATCCACAATTTCATATTCAGGTCTACGTTTTTCACGGATGATGAAGAAAGCCATAGAAATGTGGATTGCATAGAGTCTTGCCAGGTCAAAGTAACCTCTGTCAAAGACATAGCAGGCGTTAGGCTCATAAGTGATCCAGTCCATTGCGTTGACATCGTGGATGACCGCATTGGTGATTCTGTAGAATACTGGTATCTCGGTAACGATATCAACCTGCGTGTGGATTTTAATGCCAGACTTGGTGCTTCGGAATTTAGCCCATCTAAATATAGACATACAGAGGTCGATAGTTGTGGAGTCAACTGCATAAAATCTGCCATGAAGTTCGAAGTCTTTCGTGAGACGCAGGTTCTGAGCGATGGACACCATATAAAAGGCAAATTCTTCGAATATTCTATGATCTCTGATGGAGTTAGCCTTGGACAGTATCTGACGATTGACAGCTTTTTTACCAAACCCGAGGAAAAACGATTTCTTACCATGTGCAATTGTGATATCTGTGAGTTCTCTCAGACTGCAGCAACCTATAAGCTGTCCAAACAAAAGAACCAGCATGTGATTCCAATGAGAAAGCGACCAACCTTGAGTCCGATCGTTGTATTTCTGAACGATGCGCCTGAATTGGCGCTGTGGCAGAAACGAGGTAATCTGTGTGAAGATGTATTGTCCAACATTCATATATGCGGTGATTTGAATTCGACCGCAAAGGTAAAAATTTCAAAGCCCGGACAGTTTTTTGAACAGCTAATTTATTGTGAATGAGAGATATAAACATATATTTTACAAATAATTAAGAGACACTAGTGACAAATAGTTATTCTTTTCTAGTACATATTTGTTTATTAGTGATACAATAAAGGATTAAAAGCAAAAAAGTTACTTTAATGTCAAATCCCTTCTGTTTATAAACATTGGCGAGTGACATTAAAGAAACCTTTTATAGTGAAGATAAAAAAATGATGGCACCAAAAATTAAAGCATATATAGGCACATCATTTGTTATTATGAATCCAAACTAGACGTAAGTTCATTTGGCAAATATGGCATTGCGCCATTACGTGTACAAACAAATGCACTAACTTTCACCGCTAATTCATGTGCCTTATTAACAGACTTCCCTTTCAATATAGCAGCACAAAAAGACCCTGTGAAGGAATCTCCAGCCCCTACAGTATCTGCAACCTCAACCTTTGGAGTATCTACAAACGACATGCCACCAGGAGTAAACACATAACTTCCGTTTACACCACAAGTAAGGATGAGCATCTTTAACTTGTACTTGCCAATCAATAGCCAGCATTTATCCTTCAAATCTATACCCGGATAGCCGAAAAGGCGACTTATAACAACTAGTTCCTCATCGTTTATTTTCAATACATTGCAACGTTTTAATGATTCGCAGATGATATCTTTGTTATAAAAAGACTGGCGCAGATTAATGTCGAATATCTTCAGACGACCATCATCATTAGGCATTGCATCCAAAAATTTATGAATAGTCTCACGCGATACCACACTACGTTGAGCCAACGAACCGAAACAAACAGCTTGAGTTTCTTTTGCCAAAGACTCCAGTTCTGGAGTAAAGGGGATGTTATCCCATGCAACTCCCTCTTTAATATCATAAGCAGGCACGCCATCAGTATCTAGTGTTACCTGAACGGTACCTGTCGGATATGGAATCTGCGGTATCATGAGATTCAGACCTTTTGACGTAAGATTCTTGATTGTTTCGTTGCCGAGTTCATCATTACCGACCGCACTAACAACGCTACTATCAAGTCCAAACTGTGAAACATTGTATGCAAAATTTGCAGGAGCCCCACCAATTTTCTTTCCATCTGGTAATATATCCCATAAGGCTTCACCCATTCCCACTACAATTTTCTTCATATACTTTTAAGTTAATAGGTTTATTTTATGTTTTACTTTTTTAATTTTACAGTATATCCTATAAGATAGATAACTCCTATTGTCATAATAGCTACTGCACCAGTCTGACTCCCGGTAATATCACTGAAATATCCCATAGCAAGCGGGAACAACGTACCACCAAAGAGTCCCATAATCATCAGTCCAGATACTTCATTTTTCTTTTCCGGCATTGCCATAAGAGCTTCAGAGAATGCCATAGAGAACACATTACTGTTACCATATCCCACACATGCTATCGCAGCGTAAATTATAAATCGAGAACTGAAAGCCAACATTCCTATCATTGAAATCAACATCAAGCTCACGCTGATAAACATAAACTTCTTTGTACTGACCTTACGCAATATCACAGAACCAGTAAGACAGCCAATAGTACGGAAAATGAAATACAAACTTGTAGCAAACGCAGCTTCATCAAGTGTAAAGCCAAGTCTTTCCTGTAATATTTTTGGCGCAGTAGTATTTGTGCCTACATCAATGCCTACATGACACATAATAGCAAGAAAGCACAAAAGAATAAACGGATTACGCAACAATGCAAAGCACTCACGGAATCCTGAAACGTGCCCATTGATATCCTCCTCTTCTATATTCGTTGAGCCAAGCCATAGGACAGCGATTACGGCTATTATGCCATACACAGGAAACAACACCCTCCACCCCAAACCGAAAAGAGGCAGTGCGCCAGTGGCTCCCAACAATGCGATAAAAGGCGCAAGGAATGAAGCAATAGCTTTAACAAACTGTCCAAACGTAAGGGTACTTGCAAGCCTGTCGCCTTTGATAATGGTACTAATGAGAGGGTTCAGTGATGTCTGCATCAATGTATTACCGATACCTAACAACGAAAAGGCTATCAGCATAACCGTAAAACTCTCACAAAAAACAGGAATTAATAATGACACTATCGTTACGACAATAGATAAAAGTACGGTCTTACGACGCCCAATTTTATTCATCAAAAGTCCTGTCGGAACCGAGAATATCAAGAACCAGAAGAAGACCAGTGACGGGAATAAATTCGCTTGGGAATCCGTTAATCCTAAATCTTGCTTAACGTAATTAGATGCGATGCCGACCAAGTCGACAAATCCCATAGTAAAGAAACATAGCATAACCGGCAACAAAGCCGTAATGTTTAATTTAGACTTTCTCATTTCTACTATTTTATATTGTTTTTAATATTCCACACCTTTAAATTGTTTATCTTACTTCTACCATTCGATTGAAAAGATATTGTAGTAAAAGGACTACGTGGAAACACAAGATTTGTCATTACAAATCTTCCATCTCCATCAAAAATCTCAATACTACTGCGATCAATAAACATACGTAAAGTCTGATGTTTAGTTGCCGATGTCGGAGCAACGGTAGCAGACGGAAAGTCTGAACTGAAATCCACCAGTCCACTTCTTCGTCTATCCATACCGAATGTATGCTTTGCCGAATTATACGTCATTAGCACTCTGTCACCATCAGCATTACTCAACACGACATTAGTGATATTTGAATTATTGATGTCTGCTAATATTTCATATAGTCCATCCGCATTAAGAGGAAGTTTCATAGAGATTGTTTTCTTGTGTACGCTAAACTGTCCATACTTTACTTCCTTGCCTCGCAATGCGACTAATTCTGGAGAAGGAGTAGTACTTATATAATACTCACCATCAACATCCTTAAAGAGTTCAATATCACGCGGCAAAGAATTCGCACTTCTGAATTGTTTGGTGGGAACAGCATTAGCATATTGCCAGTTACTCATCCATGCCATAGCTACATGACGTCCATCGGGAGCACTGCTAAAGGTTACAGTAGCATAATGATCCTTTCCGTAATCCAGCCATTTAGTTACTTCAGGTTTAGACTCACAAGTAAACCTATGACCATCAAACTGTCCAACAAAATACTGTGTAGCAGAACCTCCAGAAGGACCTCCCGGATTAATATTGCAAATAAGCATCCATTTATGTTTGTTGGTACCACGTACAGGCAATTCCATCAAATCAGGGCATTCCCATACCCCTTCATGACTACCATAACCTTGTCCGAAACTGCTCTCGTACATCCAGTCTCTTAAGTTTCTTGAAGAGTAAATACGCATTTCCTGTCCGGCTGCAAGGATCATATTCCATATACCAGCTTCCTGATTCCAGAAAACATGAGGATCACGAAAATCCGGTACATCAGAAGTGACAATAGGATTACCTGGATATTTCGTGAATGTACGGCCATCATCAGTACTATAAGCCATACTCTGAGTCTGATTCTCACCATTAGAAGTATAGAACGCAATGACAGCACCTTTGCCAAACCCAGCCGTATTAGTCGAATCTACGACACACGAACCGCTAAAGACCGTACCCAGTCCATCCGGCTCAATAGCTTCAGGCAGTTGTGTCCAATGTATCAGGTCAGTGCTTACAGAATGTCCCCAATTCATATTTTCCCATTGAGATCCATAAGGATTATGCTGAAAGAAGAGATGCCACTCCCCATCTTTATAAAACATACCGTTGGGGTCATTCATCCATCCCCATAAAGGAGTATGATGGTAAGAAGGTCGATATTTCTCACGATTGACAGTATCAAAATAATCAGATTCCTTCATCAATTTCCAGCAGGCAAAATTTCTTAATAATCCTATAGACCTACGATTACCTGTAAAAGAAACATCAAGTAAAACATCATTTCCCATGCCCTCTATGTTTTTGAGTTCCAACGGAACATAGTAGTCCATTTTGTCAATAGCAAGACGACAGTTGAATTCCAAAATGAGTGTACCATCTTTTATTACACGGATATGCGCATTGTCCTCTTTTTCTTCAACAGGAATAAGCAAGTATCGGCTACTCGTTTGTACACGTATCATTGCATGATTATCACTCAACTGCTGCACAGCCCCAACGGTTTGCGCTTCTGTCAATATACAGCATAAAGTTAACATAGCAGTAACTAGGTATTTTCTTAGATATTCCATTATTATTGTTTATATTTTCAATTTAAAATACAATATAGAAAGGAAAAGTGATTAAAACTACTTTACATTTTTCTCTCATTAAAAAGGTAAGCCACACTAACTTTATAAAGTTAGTGCAACTTTACTCTATTTAAATACATTTTAATAACCAGGATTTTGCTTATAAACCCCATCTACACCACCTGCATAGTAAATCTGATTATAAGGTATAGGACAATATTCATCATGATCAGCATCAAATTTAGCATTGTGATAATAGGCTGACACCTTAGCCTCATGCCTATAATAATTATTTAATGTAGGTTTCGCTATACCCCATCTAACTAAATCAAAGAATCTTTGTCCCTCCATCGCCAGATCTAATCTTCGTTCCCATCTAAGAGCTTGACGGGCATATTCCTGACTAACTCCTGTTGTGGGATAAGTAGAAATTTTGCAGTTTGTTGCCCAATTCTTTATTAAAGACATACTCTGTGTACTGCCTGCACGCATTCGAATTTGATTAATAATTGACATCGCATCGGGAATATTACTATTAAGTTCTATCTCAGCTTCAGCTTTTAATAATAAAATATCAGCATATCTCAACTCTATCTGGTTAGTAGTAGTGCCATAAAATGGATCTACCTTAATATATTCAGTACTATTAGGAGAACAACATTCCTTAAGAGATGCATAGTCACCATATACAGCCTCATTACGATTCCAACTCTTTCTATAGATTGTATCGGTATCATATTTATATGGATAACCAGGCATAGCAACGGTATGATACAAACGAGGATCTACTTCACTATTTTTGGTTGCATAATTGTAATCAGAACCTTCAAAATCATTAAAATCAGGAAGCCCATTTATTGTTTTATATGCATTGACCAAATCTTGTGAAGGTTTATGAAAATCACATCCACCGCAACCTTGCGGCCAATTTAACACATTGCCCCAATTAAGTCTACCAAATTTAGTCCCGTCATTTTTTGAAAATTGTATAGACCAAATACTCTCTACTCCATTTTCTATACCGCCATCTGCTGTTGGTAAAAAATTACTAGCAAAATTCGGTTGCAAAGCATATTTACCGCTATTAATAACAATATTTGCATAATCTAACATTTTTTGCATATACGCTTTATTAATAGTTCCTGTAAAAGTGTTAGTATCGTCACCTTCTGGATAAGCTAACCATGAATAGCACTTAGCTAAGTACGCTGCTGCTGCATATTTTGTTGGCCTAGCCAGCTCTGACTGAACCTCTGGTAAAGTTTTATAAGCATCCTCAAAATCAGAGATTATCTTCTTCCAAAGGTCCTCGTTACTATATACACGGTTACCAATTGTCGTATAATCATCTTTATCAATATCCTCTTCAGTAATCCAAGGTACAAATTTAAACAGAATTTTCAATTTATAATAAAAATGAGCTCGTAAAAATTTCATTTCAGCAATTTCTTCCACCTTATTTGCATAGTTACTATTAGACTTCAGCTCCAAAGAATGAAGTGCAGTATTGCAACGCGCAATGCCACAATATAGGTGATACCAAATATCATCAAGACCATCCGTAGTAGAATTTACCCCCTCAGAGATCTCCAAATAGTGATAATTAATACAGTCACTTTCGTCACGTCCTCCCTTCTTTGCATCATCACTTCTAATATCTCCATATGGCCATAGATTAAAAGGATACGTGTAATGATCATTACCAAGTCCTGCATATGCAGAAGTCACAAGGCCTTCTATCTGGTTTTGTTGCTTTACAAAATTATCTGTTACAACAGAGGTGGCATTCTCATTTAAGAATGAATCGCCACATGAAGTTAAAGTAAATATTGCACTAAGAATAATTGCAAAAGGTATTATATTTTTCATATTATAAATATGTTAATGATTAATTATTAAAAACTTACTTGTAATCCAACAGACATAGACGTTGGTATAGGGTATCCCCAACTTGATGATTCTGGATCAGTAGCTGAAAAATTAGAAGCATGGATCGTCAAAAGGTTTTCTGCATTAACGTAGAAACGACAATTGGTCATATAAAACTTTTTCATAATAGACTTCGGAAGAATATAACCTAATTGTAATGTACGCAATTTAAGATAGCTACCATTTTCTATAAAATATGTTGATAGCCTACCTTCATTATTGGCATTTGTGTAGGTCAAAGCAGGAATATCCGAATTCGTATTGGTAAGACTCCAAGCTTTAAGTACTCTAACCCCCTTATTGGAACCAGTTTCACTTACAGAATAAAAATCTGTGGAAAATTTCTCGTTGTTGTAATAATCGACACCTTGTACTCCTTGCCAGAACATAGAAAGATCAAAATTTTTGTATGATAGGACAATATTAAGACCATAAGAGAAATCTGGTGTCGGGTTATAAATCCAAGTCTGATCTTTTTCATTGATCACATTGTCACCATTTACATCTGCATAACGAATACGTCCTAACCCCGGAACCACGAAACCAGAAGCATAAGTATATTTGCTATTATAGGCATCAATTTCTTTCTGAGAACGGAAGAGACCATCTGCAACATAACCGTATTTAGAATTATAAGCATGACCAATAATATTATCGTTAGCACCGTTACCACCATAGTTATTGATAACACTGGCTGGTACACTAGTGACCTTATTACGATAAGAATCTATATTGGCCATTATATCAAAGCATAAGCCATTGGATAAAGTCTTACGATAACCCATAGAAAATTCCCAACCCTTATTCTGCATAGATGCGCCATTAACATATTGAGGACCTCCTTCACCAATAACGCCAATATAACTTGGGCTTAACAAAATACCTGTAGTCTTTTTGATATAATAGTCAAAGCTACCATAAAGGCTATTATTCAATAACGTATAATCAAGTCCAAAGTTCCATTGTGTAGTAGTTTCCCATTTCAGATTAGCGTTAGCACGTTGTGTCTGAACGTATCCAGAAGCTAAAGTCCCACTGCCAATTCCCTTCATATCATAAGACGTATAATTAGGAGCAGACCATGTAGGATCAGCAGAACCATAAGCGACAGACCATTTTCCAGTATGAGCATAGTAATCTATGCCTTCCTGATTACCGGTCTTACCCCATGATACTCTCAACTTAAGGTCATCAATCCATTTAAGATTCTTGTTATCACTAATAAACTTTTCACTGGATATACGCCAACCTAATGTAGCCGCAGGGAACGTACCGTAACGATTATTAGAACCAAATTTACTAGAACCATCACGGCGTACAGTAAAAGATGCTAAATATTTTTCTGCATAATTATAATCTATCTTGCCAAAATAGGAAAGTAGTGCATAAGAACTTTGGTCCCCCCCTGCATAAGAATCACCAGTACCAGCATCTGGCCACATGAAGTCCGTACTTTCTACACTATATGTTTTACGATAATCATCAATATATGTATATGTCTTTTTATAAGCCTCTGTACCTAGCAGAAAATTAAATTCATTTTTACCAAAACTCAAATTATACGTAGCAGTATTGCTCCAAGTCCAATTGAGATTATGATCCTGATAAAGTTCACTATTATTCATAGTATTGCTAAGATAACCGTTTTTATAACTGTAAGTTAAAGTACGAAGGAAATCCTGAATATAGTCAAGACCAAAAGTAGATTTGAGTTCAAGCCCCTTAATTGGACGTATAGATAAATATGCATCACCAAACATACGCCAAGCCCCCTTTCTGTTATTTCTTCCGTCATAAAGCAAACGCAGAGGATTATTTCTATCATTCATACCATTTGCCGGTCCACCCCATCCATCACCGTCCACAGTATGAACAGGTATAATAGATAAAGCTTGTAATGCAAGATTCTGTTGGTTCTGATCAACAGAAGTATAATAGGATGTTGTGAAATTTTCACCGATAGTAGCTTTATTATTGATAAGGTTATAACTTGAATTCATTCTTGCAGATATACTATTATAGTCAGTATATTTGATAATACCTTCATCCCCTTTATATCCAACAGAGAAAAGATAGGAACCTTTATCAGTACCATTACTTATTGATACGCTGTAATTTTGCAAACTACCTACACGAGATACCTCATCAAACCAATTAGTATTGGAAGCAAGCATTGTTTTTTCAGCATCAATATATCCATCATATTTACCAAAACTCATAGAATTAAGAACAGGATTTGTATAATCTTTATTCCAGTTAAATGCATAACTTAGTGCATTAGAGTTTGGATCAACACTACTATTGGTATATGCCCGGAACATAGCTTCACCATATTGTTCTGTATTACAAACCTTCATGTGGCTGGCATAATAAGAAGCTGTGTATGACATATCAAAGTCTATTTTTACATTACCAGATTTACCTCTCTTTGTTGTAATAATAATAACGCCATTACCTGCACGAGAGCCATAAATTGAAGCAGAAGCAGCATCTTTCAAGACCTGTATGCTTTCTATATCATTAGCATTAAGAGAATGTAAACTATTCTTAGTTGGGACACCATCTATAACATAAAGAGGAGAATTGTCATTCATGGTACCGATGCCACGAATCTGTATAGTAGCATCACTAGCAGGATCACCACTATTTGTAATTGTCATACCTGCAACTTTTCCTTGTAAAGCTTGCATAGGGTCCGTTACAGGAACTGTCTTTGTCTCTTTAACATTTACAACAGCAACAGCACCCGTCAAATCGGCCTTACGCTGTGACATATAACCAGTGACCACCACTTCTTTAAGAGCCTGTGTGTTTTCACGCATAATAACTTTCATGCCATTTGATGCCCGTAAACTTTGGGTGACAAACCCAATATAGCTGAACTCCAAAGTTGCATCAGCATTACTCACTTTAATAGAGAAATTACCATCCATATCTGTAACAGTGGCATTCCTTGTACTTTTTTCTCTTACTGTTAAGCCGATAACAGCCTCGTTGTCAGTTGCAGAAATAACATTACCTTTTATCAGTGTTTCCTGAGCATTGACAACCAGACTCGCGAACAGTAATGCCATGACAGTACACATTCGAAATAAACTTTTCTTTTGCATAATTATTTAGGTTAGTGATATTTTAGGTTTTACACTTTATTATTTTCTGCAAAGGTATAATTGATTATGTCTGCTCTATAACATGAATGTTTCTAAGAATGCGAAAAATCGTTCATGCAACAAATTTGTGATTGATTGAACGATTTTTCGCATTTACTTATAAAAGATAAAATGACTTCATATTGTGCGTTTCTCTGGGCTTATTTCACTTCGCCAGGTAAGATTCCAAAATATTCCTTATAGCATTTAGAAAAATAAGATGGTGAAGAGAAACCTACTTCATAAGAAATCTCAGCAATCGTTTTTCCTTTAGATTTAAGAAGACGCTCGGCCTGTTTCAAACGTGTTATACGTATGAGTTCCACAGGCGAAGATCCTGTCAAGGCCTTAACTTTGCGATAAAGCTGTACACGACTCAATCCCATATATGCGCTCAAAGTTTCCACGTTCAATTCTGTATCCGAAATCTGAGCTTGTACATACTTGCGAAATTCATTGATAAATAGTGTATCGGCATCTTTCGGCTTATCATTCATAAGCTCGTTACTACTAAATATATCACGAAGCAGAAGACGATTATTCAACAGATTCTTTATTCGTGCCAGCAACACCTTGCCACTGAAAGGTTTAGTGATATAAGCATCTGCACCATAATTATAACCTTCAGTACGTTGGTCTTCCTGTGTACGTGCTGTTAACAAAATCACAGGTATATGGCTGGTAACAGTTTCGCGTTTCACACAATCGCACATCTCCAAACCATCCATAATAGGCATCATGACATCACATATTATTAAATCCGGTACATCTCTTATCGCCTTTTCAAGTCCTGCCTTTCCATCAGAAGCCAACTTTACATCATATTCAGCTTCAAGCAATGAAGTAACATACGTACGAATATCATCATTATCATCAACGACTAAAATTGTCGGTTTGTTATCATCAGTAACAAGACTTGTCATTCGCCGAAGTTCAACATTTTCTTCGTTTTTATTCATTGTTTCCTCTGCGACGACAAAAGTCTCATTATTATTTACAGAAGCCTGCCGTAAATATTCATTACTATTTATATCACCAATCGGCAATGTAACAGTAAATACAGAGCCCTGTCCTTCTATGCTTTTCACGCTTACCGCGCCACCTAATAGCTCCACAAACGCTTTCACTAAAGCCAACCCAATACCAGTTCCTCCGATATTGCTATTACGTGCTTGATAGAATCGGTCAAAAATATGTAGCACCTTATCTTTAGGTATTCCGATCCCATCATCAGACACAATAAATGTAAACATATCATTATCTTCTTTTACAGACACACAGATATGCCCACCATCATGCGTATATTTCAGAGCATTCGACAACAGATTATAACAGATACGCTCCATTTTATTCAAGTCAGCACAAACAACCAGCCTTTCTGGTATTTCTGTAGAAATAGTTATTCTCTTTGTATTAACACTAGGGAGAAATCCTATTATCCACTGACGCATATTTTCCGCCAAGTCAAAAATACTTAAATCTATGTCCATCTTTCCATTCTGCACTTTACGGAAATCAAGAATCTCGCTGACAAGCCTCAGCATCACATTCACATTTTTACGCGCGACAAGTAACAGCGAACGTTGGCTAGCACTTATCTCCTTGTCATCAATCAATCGTTCGACAGGATCAGCTATAAGTGTAAGCGGCGTACGGAACTCATGACTTACATTTGTAAAAAACTGGAGTTTTGCTTTTGCCGTTTCGTCAGCCAATCTCCGTTTCATTACAATTGTGCGATAGATGTAAACAAAGAAACTGATAATTAAAATAATAATAACAACGGACAGAAACAAATAAATCTGCTGATGATTATATTGTGCAAAATATTGGTCTACCTTACCATGCAATTCTATAAGCCTAGCCCGCTGATGATTTATTTCATCCACTTGCATTAACATTGCATGTGCATTATCAGGTGTAACAATAGTCGATTTTAGATAATTATCTTTCTTAAATGGTTTATTTTTCAATATTTTCATTGCCAACTGCATCACTAAGTCGCCTCGCGTTGGATAGATATATGACGCGGATAGTTCATGGCTAGCGACATTATGAAGTCCTCCATCGAGCGTTGGCAAACCGTCGACTCCAATATATATTATATTTTCTTCAAAGCCTAACTTTCGTGCAGCCATCCTTGCTCCCATCGCCATACGATCGTTCTGCCCAAACACGCAGTCAATATCTTTTCTTTTTTGCAGCAGGCTGTCCATTAAATAGGATCCACTTTCTTTTGTCCAATCACCATGCAGACTTCCAATAAGTTTTATACCAGAAAATGCTTTCAAAGCATCGCAGAATCCTCGATGCCTGTCTACGGCTGGTGAAGATGACTTCAGCCCAGTTATCTCCAGCACATTACCTTTGCCTTTAAGGGACATTCCTACATATTCGCCCATCACCTTACCTATAACATAGTTATCCGCTCCAATGAAAGCTGTATAGTTGCGTGAATCAGTCTTCCTATCAAAAAGGATTACTGGTATTCCCTTTGCATAAGCTCTATCTATAGCCGAAGAAATTGTATGTATTTGATTTGGTGAAGCTATTAGCAAGTCTACACCTTCATCTATAAAATGATTAATTTGTTCTATCTGTCGTTTGTCATTATCATTTGCCGACGCAAAATGAATATCTACATTCTCATTCGAGAAAGATGAAATACTTAGTTCGTCATTCAATTTATCTCGCCAAATATCTTCACTACATTGAGACACACCAATAACATAATGCCTGTTTTTCGGAGTACAAGCAGAAAGGGATATTAACAATAATATATATATAAATGCTTTCTGATACATATTTAGATATAAAGTTCTATTCATAACAAAGTCTTTTCTTTGCAAATTTACAAATTAAATTTATTTTATCAAAAGAATGATATTTTTCTTTTATCGATTTATTTGAATGCATGATATTTATGCTATATTTTCAATGTATGCAAATAACCTATCTATGAATATAGAACAAGTAAAGATAATACGCGTTATCTTTAAAAGGCACAACAGAGAATATGCCTTATGGGAGTGATAGGCCGATATTCCGAATTAGCGGTAAGACATTTTGCATATTACGCTAGAATCCCCAGAACCTACATGCACTATTACACTGCCTCCAGAAATGGGACAAGAATCATGAGAAGATTACAATATTATTCAAAAAGCATACCATCTTGCAAGAAACATTGGAACGACATATAAATATTAATTCTATTTTGATGGACATAAAATCAAAATATTAATACGAACCTATGATAAACTCATAAAAAACAAAATTATTATAGAAATTAAGGAATGCAGTAAATTAGGAGAAATAACGAAATAGGTATTATTATGCTATTATAACTTGAGAAAGTATATAGCTTATATCTCTTTCTAAATATTCTGCAAAATAATTTACTACTTTTTCTTTCTTAATTTCTCTCTATATTCACGAGGAGACATTCCTAACATCGACTTTACAAATCTCCCGAAAAAAGATATATTAGGAAAATCCATATCTATTACGATTTCTTTAATTGATAAATCTGTATATTTCAACCGGTATATGATTGATTCCATTGTATAATCGTGAATATATTGCATGGCGGTCTTACCCCCAGCCTTACTTATCACTTTGGAAAGATACTTAGGAGACACATTAAGCATTTCACCAGCCTTTTGTACTGTTCTTATCTTACCATCATTGGCTGTTAGCAACTCAACAAAACGCCGGAACAACACTCCATTCTGGCTCTTATCAGCTGTAACGTCCGGCAAACCTGCCATCTTTATTTTAGCATCTGTAATCTTAAAAAATTCCATTACAAGAGCTTGAAAAAGAAGTTTTATTATATCATGATTGTATTTTTGATCACCTTCTTCGCTCATGTGAATCTTAGTAAGTTCGTAATAATGTTCTATTATCTCACCTTCCTCATCAGAAAAATGCTGTTTAGGCGATTTATCTAAAAGGCCCGATATATTCCAAATTGCATCTTTTAGAAACAACGAATTACTAATGGCTGCTGTGGTAAAAACCAACATTTTAAATTCTACATCCTGGCTCATCATGTAATCTTTAACATGCTGCCCTGCTTGACATAATATGTAATCCTGCGATTTCAAAAGATACACATTATCATTAAGCGTAAGCTGCAATGTACCTTTTTCACAATATACAAAGACATTGAATTCTAGGTTGATATCTTCGTAGTCTGCCAGTGAAGTCTGCGTAATATTGTCTATCAATATGATACCGTCATCATTATAGTAGAGTCCGTCTTCTTGTTGTACTCTTCCAAAAGTGATTTTCTTCATACAATTACTTTTTATGGGTTATTTTGCAAAGTAAATGTTTTTTTTGCAACAACTACTGTTTTATATTCCACTTTTACTGTTTTATTATTCTTATTTCTTCATCAATAACACTATTTGTACAATTAAAGGATATTTTAGAACACTAAAGAGTGTTCCATTTGCTCTATTTTTGCAGTCGAAATATAAATAAAAAAATTATGGAAACTAAATTCAAGGTCGTATTATTTTTTATGTTGATTTTCCTAAGCTCATGCAGGAAAGGCGATAACAGCAATAACGAAACAGCTGTTGGTGTAAAAGTTGAAACCGTCGGGATTGTAACGGATAATAACTCACAGTTCTATTCCGGAACAGTAAAAGAAGAGAACGGAGTAGCTTTGAGTTTTATCAATGGCGGAACTATTGAGCGAATGGCTGTTGATGAAGGACAATATGTTAAGAAGGGACAACTTATAGCTGTATCAAATACATCTCAGGCATATTACCAATGGCAGGCTGCTCATACTCAGACATTGCAGGCACGCGATTACTATAATAGACTGATGCAACTTAAGGCAACAAATAGTGTTCCAGCAGTACAGTTGGTTGAGGCACAAAGCAAGTTGCGTGAGGCTAAATCACAAGAAGCCATTACAAGTAAGATGATTAAAGACTGTAGCATCAGAGCTCCATTTGATGGATATATATCTGAAAAGACAGGCGAGATAGGATTGAATGCAGGTCCAGGAATGAGTATTGCGAAACTTGTGAAAATAGACCATGTAAAAATAAACATATCTGTGCCCGAAAAAGAAATGACTTATATGAAAGTAGGCAAACCTGTAAAATTACAAGTTGATGTGCTTTCCAGCAGAGTTTTTATTGGACGAATATCAGAAGTAGGTGTTGAAGCAGATATTCTTTCTCATTCTTATCCTGTAAGTATAAGTATAGACAATCCCGATCACAAACTTCTACCTGGTATGATATGCAAGGCATATGTTGGTGTATCACATAACAAAGGCATTATTATCCCTTTCAAATCAGTTCAGATGGATAACAACAATAGATATTACGTTTGGGTGGTAAAAAATGGAGTCGCACGACGTAAAAGCATCTCTATATGTGATGAAAATGAAAATGGAATCAACGTCACGGGCGGATTGTCTACCGGAGAGGAACTAATCGTCGAGGGTATGCAAAAGATAAGTGATGGTTCACGCGTAAACATTATCAAATAGGAAAGGATTCTATTATGAAAAAGACAATGCAAGAATGGGCTATGCGTTATCACAAAATTGTGATATTGATAGTTAGTTGCCTTATGGGAATTGGTATATGGGGACTTGATAATATGAAAAAGAATGAGTTTCCAAATTTCACCATACGTCAAGGATTAGTAGTCGCCTTATACCCCGGAGCTACATCTGAAAATGTTGAGCAACAGGTTACCAAACCACTTGAGAATTATATATTCACCTATAATGAAGTAAAACGTAAAAAAACAATATCATCAAGTCGTGATGGCATGAGTATTATTCAGGTAGAGCTGAATGATGATGTTAAAGATAAAGATGCCTTCTGGAGTAAATTTCGTCATGGACTTGATGCGTATGGGCGACAGTTGCCACAGGGGGTAGTTGGCACCGAAGTTATAGACGACTTTGGTGAAACGTCTGCTATACTGATTGCCATGGAAAGCAAACAAAAGACATACAGACAACTGAACGAATACATGAAGCAGTTGGAGGACAGTCTGCGAACTATTAACGAGATAGGTCGTGTACAGGTTTACGGCATGCAGAAAGAACAGATAAGCGTGACTGTAAATAATGAAAGACTCTCTCATTACGGTCTTACAAGCGAGCAGGTGACAGACGCACTTATGAAAAAAGGATGTGTTACAGGTTCAGGTCGTATAAAAGATGGCACTACTGAATACCCAATTTATGTAGACCTTGGAATGCAGAAGGTTGCTGAACTGAAGAATATACAACTCATTAACAATCCGGTAACACACTCATCTGTCAGACTGATGGATATTGCCGATGTTGCAAAAGAGTACCCTAAACCAGAATCGTATATAAATTACAATGGAACAAAAACTCTTCTTCTGAGCATTGAGATGAAAAAGGGGGCAGATATCACATCTATGGGAGAGAAAGTAAACGATAAACTTTTATCCATTAATCAGTCTTTTCCAAAAGATGTAAAGATACAAAAGATTACCGATCAAAGCAAAGTAGTAGAAGACAGTATATATTCATTCTTCGAAGAACTTCTTATTGCCATAGTAGCCGTTATTGCAGTAGTGATGTTGCTAATGCCTCTTCGTGTGGCTCTCGTTGCATCAGGCACAATTCCTGTTACGATTGCCATTTCTCTTGGTGCGCTGTATGCTTTTGATATGGAATTAAACACTGTCACACTGGCTGCATTGATTGTGACGCTAGGCATGATTGTAGACGATTCGATCGTGATAATTGATAATTATATTGAGCTTCTTTCATCTGGCATATCCCGATGGCATGCTGCGATAGAGAGTGCCCGCCACTTTTTCAAGTCAATACTTTCAGCAACACTGTCTATAAGTATAACTTTCTTCCCGCTTATCATATTTATGAATGGTGGTTGGACAGAATTCTTTGAGGGTTTCCCTTGGGCTATTACCATCATTCTGTTCATCTCTATGTATGTGGCTCAACTAGTAGTACCAATATTGCAGTATTTCTTTATCAAACCAGAAAACCTATCAATGGTTAAAACAGACAACAGAAAAAAGAAATTTTCGATGTTAGAGTGGCTACAGATTAAATATAAATTATTATTGGATTTATGCTTCAAGCATCCTGCTATTACGATAGGTTCGGCAGTGTTAAGTGTCATTGTTGGATGTATAATGCTTTCCAATGTTCCACAACAATTAATGCCCGATGCAGAGCGCAATCAGTTTGCCGTAGAGATAAGTCTTCCCACGGGTACAGTGCTTGAACGAACAGCTCAGATTTCAGATAGTTTAGAGAATATGATGCGGGGTGATAGTGGTGTGGTCTCAGTTACATCGTTTATAGGAACTTCTTCTCCACGTTTTCATATAGACTATGCACCACAGCTAGGTGGCAGTAATTTTGCACAGTTTATCGTCAACACTACAGACAATAAAATGACAGAACTACTTGTTGACAAGTATAAGAATAAGTATTCGAACTATTTCCCTGATGCGAATGTGCGTATCGTACAACTATCATTCAATGATGATGCCCATCCTGTAGAAGTAAGACTTACAGGTGGAGATTTAGATTCACTATCCAAGGCAGCTGATATCATAGCCGAACGAATGCGCAATATGCCAGAACTGCAATTAGTACAAACTAGTTTTGAAGAGCCATTACATTCATTGCACATTAGTCCTGACGAACAACAAATGCATATGCTTGACATGACAAATGCTGGTCTTCAGCAGACTATGATGTTGCAGTATAGCAGCGGGCTCAAGGTGGCAACACTTTGGGAGGGCGACTATGGAACAGATGTAGTTATGAAGTCGCAACGCTCAGACAGTGCAACTGTGAATGATGTAAAAAACGAGCTAATACCTGTACATTATGGTTTTGGCAATGCTCCATTACGTCAGTTAGCCAAATTCAAAAGCCAGTTGGAATATGGACAGATTACACATCGTGGTGGTTTGCGTAGTGTTACAGTATCATCAGAGGTATCAGGTAACAATAATGTTATTGCTTCAACCGAACATCTCATTAAAAAGCTGGATAATGTACATCTACCTAACGGAGTAAGCCTTTCATATGGAGGTCGCTATGCAGGGGATAGTGATCAGATGCCGGGCATAATAATGGCATTAATCACATCTGTGGTCATCATCTTCTTCATCTTGTTATGGCATTTCAAAAGCATAGGCATGTCTCTACTTATGATATCATGTCTGGTGTTATGCGTCTTTGGTGCAGCCCTAGGTCTCATCATTCAAGGAGTCAACTTTAGTATAACAAGCGTGCTAGGCATAGTAAGTCTTATGGGTATACTTGTACGTAATGGCATCATACTCTTTGACTACGCACACGAGATAAAACAAAAGGAGCATCTCACTACAGCCGACTCAATCTATTATGCCGCACTCAGGCGTATGCGTCCTATCTTCCTTACATCGGCAGCAGCCTCTATGGGTGTAGTGCCAATGGTTATCAGTGGTAGTTATATGTGGGCACCAATGGGAGCCGTGATATGTTATGGAACAATGGTTACAATGCTTTTCATACTCACTGTGATGCCTGTAGCTTATAAAATGGTAGTAAAATGAAAACAAAAAGAATAAATACATTGGCGATGGCATTGGTAATGCCATTAGCCTTGCTAGCACAACATAGTTATACAGCCGATGAGGTTAGTAAAATGGCAATAGAACATAATATATCTGTTCGCACAGCCGACAACCAGATTAGTCAGGCATCAGAAACTCGTAAGGATACATACAATGCTTTTTTACCAAAGGTAAGTGCATCTGCTATCGGATTTGCTGCCGACAAGCATTTGCTAGATCTGAACTTGGGACTTGCCAGTTATTCTGCATTAAAGAATGGTGTAACAGCGGGCGTATCTGTGATGCAGCCTATTTATGCCGGTGGACGTATCAGCAATGGGTATAAACTATCCAAGTATGGGGAAGACGCCGCACGCATTCAGAAAGAAATATCTATACGTCAAGTTGGATACAATGCCCAAAGGTATTTTTGGCAGGTTGTTGACTGTAAAGAAGCCCTACGCACATTGGATGTTTCAGACTCGTTATTGACCAAATTACATATTGATGTAGCTTCAGCTGTTAAAGCAGGTCTGAAGAACCGCAATGATTTGTTGAAAGTGGAACTGGAACAAAACAAAAATGAAAGTGCGCGTATCAAACTCAACAATGCCTTAAAACAAAGTTTATTATTGCTAGCTCAGTATATTGGCAAACCTCAGACATCAATAGACGTATCCTCTCCTATCGAGATTGGGAAATTGCCAGACTTATATGCAATGGAAGTCTCTGCATCAAATAATGTAGAGCATAGACCAGAATATAGGTTACTAGAGAAAAGCGTTGATATAAGTAACACGAACCTAAACATAGAGAAAGGCAAATCACTACCCACTCTTAGTGTAGGAGCATCATATTCGTATGATAACTTCTTTAACAAGAATAATCTATCAGGAGCTGTCTTCGTAACATTATCGGTTCCAATATCTAACTTATGGGAAGGTGGTCACAATGAAAAGAAAGCCAACTTACAATTGCAAAATGCAATAGAGACATTACAAGATAACAAAGAACTTTTGGCTATAGAGATACAAAAGGCCTACGACGATGTAATTGAATCATGGCAACAAATTAAAGTTTCAATAAAGTCAATAACACAGGCCGAAGAAAATCTACGCATTAATAATAATACATATCGTGCTGGAACAACCACCATGACAGATATGCTTGATGCACAGACAGCACTACAGAATGCAAAGAATGAATATATTCAGGCATATGCAGCTTATCAATTGTGTATCGTAGATTATAAGAATAAAACTGAATAATGATTTCCTTTCTAGTTCTGCATATTATTGGTTATACTAAAGAGAAAATATGCTTTGCTAAGCTATCGTAAATTAGCAAAGCATATTGTTTACATCTCTTTCAGTATGTTCTGCAAAAGGAACGTTGCATTTTGATTCTTTGCTGTACCTTGAGTTATCTTATAAGAATATGTGATATTTGTGCCCAACTCTATTTCAAAACAATAATTATGGAAATGGTCAGGATATCTTTCAGACATCTTTGATAATTCCAAATCATGTGTTGCTATGACTCCTGTGACATCCTTTTCTGATATATATTCAAGGAAAAGGCGAGAACCATTCAACTTATCTAAAGAGTTAGTTCCTTTTAATATCTCATCAAGAATGATTAAAGTTGGTCCATTCAGGCTTGATATCAACTGGCGAAGACGCAACAACTCTGCATTAAAATATGAAATGCCATGAGTGAGATCATCAGTTGTGCGCATGCTAGTGAATAGATTAAACTGCGATATTTTCAAACTGTCTGCAAATACAGGCATTCCCATCATTGCTAGAATATAGTTTATGCCTAATGTACGCAAGAAGGTACTTTTACCTGCCATATTTGCACCAGTAATAATATAGTAGTCATGATCTTTTATCAAGAAATCATTTTTAACGGCAGTTTCATCTAAAAAAGGATGATATAGATTATAGGCCTCAAATATTACTTTATTTTCATCTAACACTTCTGCACTTTTCGCCTCAGGATGATTAAAACAGAATGTAGACATTGAAACGATAGCATCAATATCACTTACGATATCAATCCACATATCTATTTTTCCAACATAAGCATTCTGCCATTTCACGAACTTACGAACAATAAATACATCCTTAAGGGCAACGGCGTTAGAAAAGAAAAACCATAAGTTATTTGATCTCTTCTCAATATCAGCTAACAAACTTTCCATTTCAATGAACGATGGCATGGCCTCTTTTAGCACAGCTTCTGCAGTAGCAAGATGTGCGGATTTAAAATCAGCTTCAGACACATGTCGCATAAGCTTCACATAAGAAACTAGTTGCAGATGAAGTTTATCCACCATTTTATATATTTTATGCAAAGCTTTATGACACAATCTGATCGATATAAAGAAATTGACCAAAGCCAACATAACTGGTATCACATAGTTCATCATTCCCACCCCTGTGAGTATAAGCGATGCAACAAAACATAAAGTAAGTAACCACACTACATAAGAAAGCAATGAAGATGCAAAGAAAAGAGGGACTTTTAAACCTCTAACAGACTTCACTGCACGCAAAATAGCATCAGAATCTATATTTTTTCCTGCACCCAAAGCTATGAATTTCATGCGCCAATCAACATTTTCATCAGCTGTCAATTCATTGATCGCATCATGATATTCTGTAAGCTCTTCGATAGAGGAATGCGGCTGTAAAGTTGACATAAACTCAGCTAAGCGTCTATTACCTCCAGAAGTTACAGTTCTATTGATTCTGTTAAAAAGCGAATTTTCACCAAAACAATCAAGATCAAAAGTAAAAGGATGATTAGAATCAACATATTTTTCTCCATTTTCAAAACAAGAGAAGTCTCCTTTCATCGCTGTTATCTCATTTTGATAAACGGAATCAAGACTCTTTTTAATATCAATTTTGGCATTATTCCTTACATCAACATATCGTATAGCTGCATAGGTCAATATACTAAGTATTGACATTACAATAAACAATAATCCAAAATCTGTAACTGTGAACAGCACAAGAAATCCTATAAAAAGGAGAAAAGTCAGCACTTCGCCCAGGATAAAACCACGGCTCTTCTGTTTCAAGGCTTCTACTTGCTTCACAAGCGCATCATGCCTACTAATATATAATGTTTGTATCTTCTGTTTTTCCATAATACAAAAATACGAAGAAAGTTTCGGCTATGCTGTATTTAGAATATACTTTTAACATTTAAAGTTTGACCACCCATAGAACAGAAGTAAATATAAATTCGCCAAAACAGATATAAATATGTTGTTTTGGCGAAATAAATGAAATCAGATATTTTTCAAAGTATATACTCTTCCACCATCTTTTAACCATTTTCTAGGCTTCTTAAATATTGAATGCGATGTACAAATCACAACAGCATCATACCCTTCGTCTGATAGTGAGGCTTCATCTGTTTCAACATCAACACCATAATCAGCCTTCACTTTGTCGGCATTTACATAAGGATCAAAAATCGTTATATGATGAGTATATCGATTCATCATCTCATAAATATCATATGCACGAGTATTACGAATGTCTTCACAATCTGCCTTGAAGGAAAATCCTAATAAAAGTACTCTACTTTTACCAACACTAAGTCCTCTAGATTTTATATCTACAATGACATGTCGTGCAAATTTGGGTGCCATTTTACTATTTACACGCCGTGCAGACTTGAGCAAAGTAGGATTATATCCTGCAGCAGAAGCTTTATCTATCATATAATATGGGTCTACCGCGATACAATGTCCACCCACAAATCCAGGATTCATCTTCACATAATTCCATTTTGTTGCAGCTCCTTGATTAGCCTCATCAAAATCTATTCCTAAAGTTTGGCAAATACCAAGCATCTCATTCGCAAAAGCAATCAACACATCTCGTTGGCAATTTTCCATCATTTTACATGTCTCAGCAACTTTTATAGAAGAAGCTTTATATGTACCATTCAGTAAAACAGAACTATAAAGCTTGTCTACGAAGGCTGCGGCTTTAGAATTTGAACCAGAAGTTACTTTCTTTGTATTAGCTACAGAATGATCTTTATCACTTGGATTAATACGTTCTGGAGAATAGCCAACAAAGAAATCTTCATTATATTTCAACCCAGATGATTTTTCCAAGCGTGGAACACATTCCTCTTCGGTCATTCCTGGCCAAACGGTTGATTCATAAATAACAATATTGCCCGGAGAGAGTACAGAACCAATATCAACGGAAGACTGATAAAGCAACGTTGGATCAGCTTTCAGTTTATTATCTGCAGGAGTTGGTACTGCAACTATATAAACATTACAATCAGCTACATCGCTTTGTGATGATGTGAGTCTAAGACTTTTTGAATCTAATAACTGCTTTACGACATCAATATCAACATCTATATTGCCGACTTTTCCGTTGATGAGATTTTTTACTTTATCAGCATCAATGTCATATCCGATCACACTATATTTCTTTGCAAAAAGACATGCAAGCGGGAAACCAACATATCCCAAACCAATTACAGCAATCTTAAGGTTGTTTTTTCTAATCATATGTAATATTGTTTATTATAATAAAGTTATTTTCTTTCCAGCTTAGCATATCGTGACGTTTTTTCTGGGTTCCACGGGTCATCATAAGACCTAAAGAAGAAGAATTCCTGCAATTGAGCAATTGAACGTACAAACCTTAGAAAATATCCAGAGTAAGGAGACATTAAAGGCATGAACCTGATAAGGCTGAATTCCTGTTTAGCTCGCTCTGAAGTAATCATTATCAATCCAAATCCAAAGAAAGTGAAACAAAGACGTATAAAATATCCAAGAACCATAACCTCTATAATGTGCTCATTGAATGTCCATATCAAGTTAATAATATAAAACACCCATACAAAGTTGAAAATACAATCATACATAATACTTTCCATATTAGACAACCAGTTCAAAAATGACCAGTTCTTATTTGGCAACAATATATCAATATGTTTACGCAATCTGAATCTTACCAGTGACCTTGACCATCTAATACGTTGATGGAAAAGTTTGTACCATTTTGTTGGAACATTGGTCATACATATTGCGTCATTAGCAAAAACGACATGATATCCTGCTTTACGAAGTTTCTGTGTAATATCACCATCAAGTCCTGGTCCAACATCCCAAAAACCAAAAGTGCGTAAAGTCTTTGTCTCAAATGCACCGAATGCGCCAGATATAATATGATATATACCAAAGAAAGATGTTACAGTTCGTCCTACCTGAATGCGTTTAAGGTATTCAATCGTCTGTAATGAGGTGCAGATGGAATCATTAGCATTTCTGACTTTAACACATCCTCCCACTCCTTTGATCTTATCATCTAGATAAAACGGAAGCAATATATTTTCTATAGCGTCAACATCTAAAGAAGAATCGGCATCCAAATGAACTATATATTTTCCTCTTGACACATTCGCGCCCATATTTGCAGCACTAGCCTTTCCACCTCTGACATCCATTCTGATATACTTATCTATAAGATGGGCTTTTTCCAAGTCTGTACAAATATAAGGGGTCAGATCATCAGAGCCATCATCTATTATTATCACTTCATAATTTCGATATGTTTGTTCTGCAAGTGACTTAACTAATTTATAGATATGCTTCCCCTCATTTTTTCCGGGAACTATGATTGATATCAATGGATTATCCTTGTGCAATCTAAATCTTGCAAAAGCCTTTAACTTATGCATTTTTTTTTGATGTAGATTAATATAAAACATAACAACATATTCAACAATGTAATACCTTGGCAATTCTATAAATATAAGAAACCAATATGTATTTACGATGCTGGATAATGACAAATGTTGTAGATATGTCACAAATGTGTCGAGAAAATCAAAGAATTCATCAAACATCTATTCTATTTTTTTATACTAGCCACAAGTATCTACCAATAATAGCCGCCAAAGCAGCAACTCCAAGCATTATAAGCCAAGAAATATAATCGAATGACTTTTTATTTATTATCTCTACATCATGTATCTTAGGTACATGAGCAGTGACTGGAGCATCACTGATTTTTTTATTTACTCCCAAGAAGTGTTTAATAACTGCTTCAGGAGAAGAAATATCCATAGGGTGCTCAGCCTCATCAAATGTCGTCACATGATCTGCCTGATTAGGAACTAATTCAAGCTGTTGCATATAAGTCTTTATATCCGTCATCTTATCTCCTACTATTTCAAACGTATAGTGCTGTGTATGACCAGGTTCTATATAAGCTGCGAGAACTTTTGCTCCTTCTATAACTTTTTCTTTAAACTCGTCAAGTTGTTGCTGCCCCTCTCCTTGAAAAAGAGTACAGTTGATATATATTATATGTTTTGTAGAAGCTACTTTGTTTGCAGAAAACAAACGACACGTAGTAGCAACTACGTCGTCAGTTGCTACAGTTGTACGTCCATTTTCATCAAGTGCCCATATTTTTGCCAAAGCAAGACCAACAATCTGATCATTATTTATCTTCTTTTCTATTAGAAGTTTTAATCTATTTCTAAAAGCATAGAAACTCATATAGTTGTCAAAATATGAGTTGATTGAATATAATGAATACAAAGAATGTGCTATACTATCAGCTCCTTCAGGTGTTATCTCAAATTCATATATATCGTGGGGAATAAGTTCCTTAACATTTGTCTCTGTCTCACAATATGTACATGAAGCCTTTGTAACAGGGGAAATAAAAGAATTATTACAATTATCACATGAGTAAAGACTTGCAGGGCGATCATAATCAACACCAATATGGCGTAAGCGTTCATGACATTTTGGGCATACCAACTGTCCACCTGAATTATAGGTGCTTTCTGCCGATATATTTGCACATGCAAAATGATGAATCATCTGCTCTATATGCAATTCTGAACTGCCACATTTTGGACAAGTCTCATAATATAGCAAGTGAGAATGTTGACACTTAGGACAAAGATGTATCTTATTTACAAAACGCAAAGGACGAAAAACTCCCTTTTCATAACTAAGCTGCTCAAAAGAAAAGTGTTCACGTAAATGATAGTAGCCCAAATTATGAAAGAGTTCTAGCAATGGGTATGAATATCCCGTTGCTGATTTCTCTACAAGTTCAGGTTTCATTATAAAGTCATTTCGTGATACTTTGTATCTGTATATACGCAAAAATATATCATTAGAAGTATTAATAAACTCATCTTCAGGTATTATACCTCTTTCTTTTATATTTCTCAGTATATCTTCTATCTTTGTTGCAACCTCGGCTGTTGTTGGGTTATCAATAAAGTCATCTATTACATAATCGTGTAATCCTAATTTCCCCTTCATTCTTTTACTGACAAAAAACGGCAGATATGAAGTTTCATTGCATGTCACAGGATTAATACGCTTCAATATAGCTTTCACCAAATGACTATTAGACATATTGATATAAACAGCATCAAAAGCACCGTAGTAGAAATATGACTTGTCTGAGAAATCAACAACTTTTGTTATTATCGCTATACGGCGACCAAAAGAGTTTGTATATATTCTAAATCCGTCAACGTTCATTATTTATTTCATTTAGTGAGACCATTTTACTTTTGAATATTTATATTTTTATACTGTCTAGGCTTGTAAGGTACAGAGCCACCGTCATTCGTAAATATAAATTGTCTATCACTGAATGGTCGACCATTACTCTTCAACTTATTGACACGAATTCTCACTGGCAGATTATCATTCAGCACCCAAAAAGGAACAACCTGTCCCTTATCGAAATTTAGATATGCAATTACAGCATCTATATCATGCGAAAAATTACTTAAAAGGTGTTTGGGAATATCTTCTACGCGCAGTCCCAACAACTTAAGATGGGCCTTAAGTGTAATCTCTCTATTTACAATTACTTCTACTTCGCTTGCCTTACTGATATAATCCACTTTATCACTAGGCACATAAACCATTACACCAAGATTGGCAATACTGAAATTTGAATACTGCATAGACATTACTTCCTCTGTCTTAAACAGGACAGTACTAGCTGGGACTTTAATATCTGTAATAATGCCGCTATCCGGAGCACATGCATACATAACCAAAGAGCCATTATATCTTTTACCTTCAGGTGAATAAGGCATACCAGCACGATTACGATCATACCCACTTCCTTGCATGTATTGTCTAGTGTTACCAACTGCTTGATTATATATAGCAACAGTAGCAATCTGCTTTCTAATCTCGGTCTTAGTTTCCTCTATTTGTGCTTTCAAATCGTTTTGCGCCGTATTATTGGTTAGTCCATAAAAGATATCACTACTTTCACTTCTTATCTGCTTTAACAATTCATTCAGTTTTGTTCTCAATACAGGGATCTGCTGTTTAGCTAACTGAGCTTGCATTTTCATGTCAGCAGTTTCTTTTATAACTGCTGGACGATGATTAACATCATATTGACCAATGATATTATTCAGCAAAACATAAGAATAAAGAGTATCTCCAGGATTAACATGTTCTCCAACTTTTTTATTTAGTCGCAAAACATAAATATCATCAAGAGCTCTCACATGATTTTGATCTATCTTTATGTACCCGTCATATTGTTCGTAAATAATTCGGTTTAGTACATATATTCCAAAAATAATTAATAGAAACAGAAAAAAACATGAGAAAATCAGCTGCTGTTTAGCTAATTTAGTCTTCTGATAACGAAGCATTTCGCGAGCGTCTTCCTGCTGAGGATCTGTATCATAGTTAAAACCATTCATAGTTCAACCTCCCTTGTCAAATATGTTATATCTGTTCCTATTGTTTTCTCTATATTTATCAATGCCAATTGCCTGTTAAGCATCAAATGACATAAACGTTCTGTTGCCTTAAGTAACTGATTGTATTCTTCCATCCTGACGAAATAGTTATATCTGTTTTGATTTTGCAGATATACTTTTTTACGCATTTCAACATAGTTCTTAAGCTGCTTAATATGCATAGCTTCAACACTCACCGCTTGATTCATCTTATCTATAGTCTTAAGTTGTTGAAGGAACATACTCCTAAGTTGTTCGTCATCAGTAGTGCGCTGCAGTTCCATCAATGCACTCTGAGTATCGATAGAATGCTTTTTATTTTTTGTCTGATTCCAAAGAGGGATAGTAAACCTTACTCCCAAGTCCAAATTTTTACTCAATCTATCTTTACTTGTCCAATAAGAAGAAACTCTAAAGAATGGAGACAATCTAGTTGTTGAAAGATAAGTAGTGAGCTGTTTCTTATTTTCAAGCATTTTTTGGTTGGCCGTTATTATCTTTGACCCTATATTGTCGTTTACAAGATTCATCAAAGCCAATGTATCAACAACCATTAGCGTAGGTTTCAATACAAACAAAGGTTGCTTGTCAAGATTATCTGCGTTATATGACTGTGAGAGTTGATATTCCAGATCGATCTTCTCGTTCATGGCATCCATTATTTTATCTGTTGGTACCCTATCCTGCTCAAGCATCAGTTGTGAGGCTTCGTTTAGTATATCAAGATTTTTGAGTCTGTGACTCATAGTCACAGCAAGATAATAACTATATAATTCAATTATTTTATTCTGGCAATCGTCAAAGACATATTCATTTTGCTTTTTATATTGCTGAAGTCTGTCTATGTCATTTCCATAAATAAGCTGTTTGACTTTAGCTTCTTTCTGATAAAACTTACTGTTTATAATATCCCACCCTATTTCTGCCTGAGCTTTTGCTTTATACGAAGAGACATCATCATCATCACTTATGTGAAAAGAGTTGTCTAGACGACCATACACTTGCCCTGTCACTTCTAGTCCATTATTCTGCAGCAACGACTTAACATCATCATTTTTCCTCACATTATATAGAGAATCAAGAATGGTGTTATAATTTGACATATCTCTTGCTGCAGCATAAGGAGACTTAATAACTTTGGCATCAGACAGAAGTTGATCAAGTTCATCGAAACGCTGATTGAAATGCTTTAATACATCTTTGTTTTTAAGGTTTGCATAAACTAGCATCTTAGGCCTATATCCATAGT
>RCMY010000837.1_pt1 | contig 29527 bp, 26 predicted proteins | sample 2041341 | NCBI WGS metagenome assembly RCMY01 (sample SAMN09708234, study PRJNA481090) | Marine sediment metagenome, whole genome shotgun sequencing project. | reverse complement strand
AAAATCTATCTTGCCAACTGCCTGGCCCAATGGCAAGATTTGATTCGCCGCTTACACAAGGTTTAAGTCGTTTTTTCACCTTAGTTGCGAGCTTAGATTCTACCGGCTGCGGCCTGTGAATTGAAAAAAAATACCGTTAGCATCTGTCCTGTGCCTCTCGCGCAGTCAAGGCTGGGGCTAACTTATGCATTATAGCCCATGGAAGCACTCGAACCACTCTTTAAGTTCGTTGGGGGCATTGTCGTTGCAGGTACGTCTAATGACCGAATCTGCGTTGTCATCAGATAGTAAACGTACCACCCTGGGTATAATTCTTTGTTTTGAATTGGAGAGAGCCATGCGACGTGAGATCAGACAGGTCTTCAAAGGTGAAAAAGTAACGGAAGGTGCGGGGGTACGTTTACGGAGGATATTCGGATTTAACGAAACCAAACTTTTTGATCCTTTTCTGCTGTTAGACGATTTCCGTTCTGATACGCCTGAAGATTTTCTCCGCGGATTTCCCTGGCATCCACACAGAGGGATTGAGACTATTACCTATGTTCTGAAAGGGGATGTTGAGCACGGCGACAGCCTTGGAAATAAAGGAGTTATTTCCTCAGGGGATGTGCAGTGGATGACCGCCGGCAGTGGTATTATCCATCAGGAGCTGCCGAAGGGAGATGACAAAGGCTCCATGCACGGATTTCAACTTTGGGCAAATCTTCCGGCGAGTCACAAAATGATGGAACCCCGTTACCGGGATATCAAAGCTGTGGATATTCCCGCTGTAACCCTCCAAAACGGGACCACTGTAAAGATAATCGCTGGTTCAGCAGGTGGAGCATTTGGACCAGCGGCCGATATAATAATTGACCCTGAATACCTGGATTGCACGGTTCCTGTGCAAACAGAATTTTCGCACGATACCAGAAGAGGATATACGGTCTTTCTTTACGTGATAGGAGGAGAGGGCCGGGTCAATGAGACAGCGGTTGCCAACCAGACGCTTGTCCTTTTTGCCGATGGTGATGCAGTTATTGTGTGTGGCGGCGACAGGCCACTTAGATTTTTATTGCTCTCCGGCAAACCACTCCAGGAACCCATTGCCTGGCGGGGGCCTATCGTGATGAATACCAGAGAGGAATTGGACAGGGCCTTTGACGAATTGCAGGACAATACTTTTATCAAACTGGATAAACGCTAAGTATTGCTGCCCTCTTCCTTCAGCGTGACAGCTTGATATCTACCTGCAGGTCATCGGCCAAAGTGTTCAGATCATCTTCCAATCGATCCAGCGAGGTCCCTTCCGGTATCTGGATATGGATGTCCATGCTGTACAACATGGCGCCGCTCTCAGGGGAGGCTTGAGATGTGGAATTGAGATGGACGATATTTAATTTTTTTTCGGCCAGAAAATTGCTGGTTTTATAGACAATTCCTGAATGATCCAGCCCTTCGATATGCAAGGTGCAGGCTTTGACCTTCTTTGGAGAATTCTTCTGTGGTGCCGGTAACGATCTGATAAAGGCCGAAATCCCCTTTTCAAGCTCGAGGCGCCGGCATTCACGCGACAAGTGCTCTTCAATGTTATCCTGCGTACAGGAAAAAAGCAGGTTCAGGGTGAACGCATCGGCCAATAAATTCATGGTAGTATCTTCGAGGTTGCAACCATTTTCATAGAGCAGGCGGGTAACATCGGCGACGATGCCGGTTCGGTCCTGGCCAAAGGCGGTCATTATAAAATATTTATGCATAGTCATCTCCTTGTATGGCAATTGTAAGCTGTCTCAATTGAAGTAATCTGAAAATGTACCACCTTTCACAAAAAAACCCACAGATATCAAAGCAACTAAACGACAAATAGCTATCCAATCCCTGCAGCTGATCTTTGCCACAGAAAATGCGTGTAGAAGGTAAAAAATGACCAATATTTTCTGTTTTGCTCCGAGCGAGGGCACGATAGGCAGGATTTTATTTTTGTGATGTCTCTCTTCATTCATGGTAATTTAAAAGCATAATTCTGAAATGAAAAAATACACCCTGTGCAATATTATTTCCCTTTCCAGCGTTTATGATACAGAGGAGACACTATGCAGCGAGTTATGATCCATCCTGCAACCTATGCCGACTGTCGAAAAGCGGTAGATCGGGCTTTTGAGCTTTTTCCACAGAATATCGCCGGGAAAAAAGTGGTGATTAAGCCTAATGTCCTCCGTACATCCAAAGCCGAAGAGCACATTGTGACCAACCCGGCCTTGTTGCGGGCGGTGATTGATAAAGTTGAGGAGCTGTCGCCGCGTGAGCTTGTCGTTGGCGATAATCCCGGTTTATTCAATTATGGCGACAATGAAAATAGCTTTAAAGAAACCGGGCTGATGGCTGCTGCGAAAGGATATTACAAGAATTTCGGCGACACCACACAACACCTTGCCTTTAATCCTGATTTTATGCCCGAAGTAGGGGTCTCAAAAGAAATCATGGACGCGGATATTTTTATCAGCTTACCGAAGTTTAAGACCCATGGCCTCACTGTTATGACCGGTGCCATTAAAAACAGCTATGGCATCCTGCCCGGTGCTCAGAAGGCACGACTGCACCAGCTGGCGGGTACGCCGGAGCGCTTTCATGAGCTGATAGTTGAGGTGTTCCGCCTGCGGGTGCCCGATCTTTTTATCATGGACGCCGTAGTGGGCATGGAGGGCAATGGTCCGGCTTCGCCCGAACTGCGGGAAATCGGGCTGGTCCTTGCTGCGGATAATGCAGTTGCCCTCGATGCGGTGGTCGCGAGGATGATGGGTGTTGATCCGGCTCGTCTCCGTTTTCTGCAGAAGGCAAAGGCCCTTGGTCTTGGCGATTTCGATGCGCATATGATCGAAATAGATGGTGAAATGGTGATTCTGGCCAATTTTAAGCTGCCTCCTTTAGGTGGCGAGGCCATTGCGGGTAACCAGGCGATTCAGCAATTATTGAAATCCAAGATCGATGTAAAACCCAAGGCTGACCCAGAATTATGCACAGCATGCGGCGCCTGCATAGAACATTGTCCGGTTTCTGCACTCACCATGCAGGATTCCATTCCGGTGGTGGATGCAGATACCTGCATTACCTGTTTCTGTTGCCAGGAGATTTGCCCTGAAAAGGCTATGAGCCTCAGTTGAAGTGGGTGATCCCGCATGCTTAGAGTAGGCTTTGAACCGTTTTCAGCTGCTCGAGCATGGGGATAGTGGCCAAAGAGGATGGCCGCATCCAGTGCTTTTCCCCCCGACGCGACCTTTCTTTTCAAGTTTTACCGTAAGCTTCAGGCCTCGTCCGCCATCTCCAGTTCATGGGTAATCGTGATCGCTTCAATCACGCTCTGGGCGGCGGGGCAAAGTGTGATGTAGTTGTTGAATGCCTCTTCCGCGTCCTCGCGTTTGTCTGCCGGCAGCTGCAAATTATAGTGGACGTTAATTCGGACTATCTTCAGCACTCCGTTGACGTCTTCAATATCGCCGGTAACGGTCGCCATATAGCGGTCCTGAAAGGTTCGGATCTTTTTTTTGGCCAGCACCGTGGCCAATGTCCCCATCATTCATCCGCCGACTGCGCCGACCAGATGGTCCAGGGTGGCCGCATGTTCTTCTTCCGGATCGACATTGTAGAATTTCTTTATTCCACCGTGCACGCCGTAGTATACTGGTTGGTCGAACCCACGGATATGGGCGATACGGGTTGGTCCGTTTTCGCGGGTAATGGTGATGTGTGATTGATGAATGATTGTTCCCATAGTGTTTTCCTCTCTGTGCAAAGGGTGAACCGACAATAGAGCGGGGGCAAAATTGATCGGCTGTTAGCTTCGAGGTGCAAAAATATGCAACATCTTCAGTGGAACATATGGTGGTGAAAAGAATCCCTGCTTCAAAAAATATCTGTTAAATTCTGCGCATAATTGTTTCGTGGGTACAGGAAAACAAACGGAATTTGCGGCAGGGATATAAGCGACACCTTACTGTAGTTTCCAGTCTGGATTTCTTTTACCCAAAAATGCCGCGACTCCTTCTTTTGCATCGTCGGTAGTGCACAGCCTGGCAAAAGCCTCGTTCATAAACTGGAACTGTTTTTGATAATCCATATCCTCTGATTGATAGAACGCACTTTTAGCAATCTGCACAGCTAGAGGACTTCTTTGCGCCAGGTCTTCCGCCCAGTTCAGGGCCGCTGCATCAAGTTCTTCATGGGCGACGACTTTGTTGATAAGTCCGAGTTCCAGTGCTTCCTGTGCTTTTAACAGATTGCCATAAAGAAGCAGTTCCAGAGCTTTTTTGCGTCCCACACATCGAGCAACGGGCAGGATCGGACCAACACAGTTGAGACCGACATTGATTGCGGTGAGGCCCATCTTGACCCGATCCGAGGCAATGACCAAATCAGCCGCAGCCGCGAGTCCCATACCATTGGCAGTGGCGACGCCCTGCACTTGAGCGATTACAGGTTTTTTCATAGTGGAGATTGTCACCAGGGGATTTTCCATCCACTCTATCCACTCACGATATTGCGTTGCCGATTTTCCAGTAAGTTCGTTTACATCGATCCCGGCACAGAAGGCTCGTCCGGAACTTTTAAGGAGGATAACCCGAACCTTATTATCTGCTTCCATGGCAAGGAGTGCAGCATGCAGCTCCCCGGCCATCTGGCTGGTGAAAGTGTTTAACTGTTCGGGACGATTAAGGGTTATAATGCCGACATGTTTTTCTGTAATTTCAACAAGAACGGTTTCGAACATGATGAGATACCTCCATTAAAAGATTTTTAATTCGATATTTGATTGCATCGATCCCCAGCATTTTCCTGCCACATTTCTTTATTACCATAACCTTCATAAAACACTCTGTCCCTGTTTTTCTCCTTTGACTTTTTCCATTTGACGCAGCGTCGAAAACTCACGCTGCAGATCCTCGATGTGCAGCGTGCCGCCAAGCTTGTCGAGTAGCGCTGCTGGTTCCAGTGAACCTGCCATTTTGAGAATTCGCAGTATCTCTAATTGTACCTTGGTCAGATATTTTGTTTCCCCGGTCCCAATTCATACAACTGTCCGGCAACTACTACTCTGACTTTGCCTGATAGTATCAGAAACACTTCGGCAGTATTTTCATGATATTCCGGATTTGCGAGATCTTCGAGGCCGCTCCCAGCACGGATGTAGAAGATCTCAAAGTTGGGAAACCAGATATGATTGACGTCCAGTCCCTTTTCTTGAAAAACTTTAACCACAGGTTTTTCACTGAACCAACGTTTCAACGAAGTATTTCCGCAAAGACACGCATAAAGTTGCCGCCCAGTATGGCGATAATTTCCTCATCGCGATAGCCTCGGGTAATGAGTCCTGCGGTAAATTCCCCAAGTCCTGCATGGGTTTTAATGACATCATGGCTATCAAGCGATTTTTCTACCTGGAGAAAATCCTTGAAACTATCACACAGGTCAAAGCCGATGCCGACGTGGTCGATGCCGCCTATTTTGACGATATGATCGACGTGATCGATAAAATGATCGATGGTGACATGTGTCTCTTTTTCGCGGATGAACTGGTTGACTGAATTCATGCCGATAACTCCACCGTTTTGGGCGATTGCTTCTATCTGTTCGTCACTGAGGTTGCGCATCGTCCCTGCAAGTGTTCGGCAGTTAGAATGAGAGGCGATGAGTGGTCTGGTCGCCAACTCCATAACATCCCAGAAACCTTCGTCGTTAATATGACTGACATCGATGAACATACCGAGTGCTTCAGCTTTTTCTATCAGTTCCACACCAAAAGATGTCAAACCTCCCTTACGGCCCTCTCTGGTTTTTCTGAAAAAAGCCCCGTCACCCACATAGTTGCGCCGGCTCCAGACCAGTCCGAGTCCTCTCACGCCAAGTTCATAAAATATGCGCAGGAGTTGCAGGTCATTTTGTAGTGGCTCCGCACCCTCGAGGGAGAGGAAAAGTCCAACTTCGCCAGCGGCGCGGGCTGCGTGGGCTTCTGCTGTCGTGCGGCACAGCCGGAATTGTCCGGGAGACTCCTCTATTTCTTCATGTAGACAGCTGATCTGGTCCAGGGCCCTTCGTAAACCCATTTCCGGCAGGAAAAAATTATGGATGAACAATGCGGAAACAATCAGATCCAGGCCACCGGCGCGGAATTCCTGCAGGTAGCTGGTTTCAACTATTTTTTTCTGGCCGCGTTCCCGTCGATTGGCAACCTCATAGGTTAAATCGAAATGGGCATCGACGGTAAAGGCGCGGCGATGCAAGTTGGCCACCTCATCAAGCATTTTTGTATCCATAGTATGTTTTTTGGAAAAGGTTTTGCCTATCTTGTAATTGCCTCTATGCCAAGTCCGGGTGCTTCGGGAATTATGACCCTGGCACCTTGGTAGGAGATACCGCCCTGTGCAGGATTGATGCTGCAAAAAAGTGCGGCATCGAGATCAAAGCGGCCGATAATCGTCTGACTGGCAGCAAGATGGGCTGCCGCCGATACGCTGACATGAGATTCCATCATTGAACCGATCATGCAGGGGATACCCGCCGTTTCGGCAATGGCGGCAATCTTCAGCGCATTGTAGATGCCGCCGCATTTCATAAGTTTAATATTGAGTCCATCCACCGCATGCATACCGATCAGCTGCAGGGCGTCGTGAGCAGAGAAAACACTCTCGTCGGCATAGACCGGGAAGGTGACATTGTCCCGGACGTAGCGCAGTCCTGCAAAATCACGGGCCGGAACGGGTTGTTCCATCAGTTCGATGGTGATTCCTCTGCGTTCCAGTTCTTTGCCCACCTGTACAGCTTCCTTGGCACTCCAGCCCTGATTGGCATCGATTATGATCCGTGTTTCGCTGTCGATTGCCTCCCGGATGGATTGCAGGCGTAAAATGTCGAGTTGCGGATTGCCGCCAACCTTTATTTTCAGGGTGGTAAACCCCTGGTTTATTTTTTCTGTGCTTTCCGCGGCCATCTTTTCCGGGCTGTCGATACTGATTGTCATATCTGTGACGACAGCGTGGCTTTTACCGCCGAGCAGCCGGTAAAGCGGGATATCCAGTGATTTCGCCACCAGGTCGTAAACAGCCATGTCCACCGCTGCTTTTGCTGACATGGAACCAATGATACAGCTGTTCAAGCGTTGCAGGATACTTTCCCAATTGTCGATGTCCATGCCGATAATGTTGTCACGGATATGTTCAATGCCGCCAACGATGGAGGAAACAGTATCGCCGGTTATTACAGCTGCCGGTGCCGCTCCGCCGAAGCCAACCAGGCTGGAATCGGTCAGGATCGTGATAAGAACGTTTTCGACCTGACGCACCGTGCGCAGTGCGGTCTTGAATGTGGATTTAAGGGGAATGGTGACAAGCTGTATTTTTATATCGGTTATTTTCATATTTTTCTTGTGTGGTGGAGGAGAATTTTAACTAATAATCCTGAAACTGATCGATAGCTGCTCTGTCATAGCCCTTGCTGGCAACAAGGAGTTGCCTGGTATAGCGCTGTTTGATATCGCCACTGCGGAGCTGGTGGCTGCTGAGTATTTCTACTGTGGCTCCCTGGCTCATTACCGAGATGTTATCGCACATATGCGAGACAACGGCCAGATCGTGACTGACCAGGAGAGAAGTGAGATTGCGCTTTTTGCTGATATCCTGGAGCAGGTTAAGAACTTCTGCCTGTATGGACACATCGAGCGCCGATGTCGGTTCATCGAGCAGGATGATTTCCGGCTCCAGAATCAGGGCACGGGCAATGGCAACTCTTTGTCGCTGACCGCCGGAGAGCTGATGCGGGTAGCGAAAACGAAATTGTGGACCGAGACCTACCTCACAGAGAACTTTCATTACTCGCTGGTTGGCGTCGCCCAGACGGTGGATGGCAACCGGTTCTTTAAGTGTTCTGTCAATGGTGTGCCGGGGATGCAAAGAGCCATAGGGGTCTTGGAAAACCATCTGCACCTTGCGGTAGAATGATTTGTGTCTCTTGTAGCTGAGGCTGTCGCCGTCGATCTCTATCCTGCCTTGCCAGGTATTGAGAAGACCGGCAATACAATTGAGAACCGTTGATTTCCCGGAACCCGATTCTCCCACCAGTCCAAAACTTTCTCCTTTGCGAACTGTGAAGGAAACATCTCGAACAGCATGATTGCTGTCCAGGCCTTGGCCGAAGGTGACATGAAGATTGGTTACATGCAACATAGGGGTAACTATCCGCTCGTTGTTGTTGAGAAATCGGCATCAAGCCAGGAGGCATCTCTTGTCAGGGTGGGCAGTCGATCTCTATCGCCATTAATTCTTGGCAGACAGTTGAGAAGCCCTCTGGTGTATGGATGTGTTGATTTATGCAGGTTTGCCGCATCGACCATTTCCATAATTCGCCCTCCATACATAATAATAATTCTGTCGCAAAAAGAAGCCACCAACTCCAGATCATGGGAGATGAGGATAAGGCCCATGCCACGCTGGGTCACGAGGTCATCTAAAATTGCCAGCACCTGAAGCTGCACCGTTACGTCGAGTGCAGAGGTTGGCTCATCGGCGATGAGCAGGCTTGGTTCGGGAATGAGCATCATGGCAATCATGATGCGCTGCCCCATGCCGCCAGAGACTTCATGCGGGTAGAGACGATACACCTGCTCGGGATTTCTTATTCTGACCGCTGCGAGCATATCCAGGGTCTGTTGCCGTGCTTGATGCCTGGAAACCTTGCGGTGAATGGTATAGGCCTCCCTGATCTGTTCGCCGACTGTTCGCACCGGGTTCAGAGAATATTTCGGGTCCTGCATGACCATCGAAATCCCCCGGCCCCTGATTCGGCGCATCTCTTTTTCAGAAAAAGAGAGTAATTCCTCGTTCTTGAAGGTGATTGCTGTTGCATGAATGTGGGCATAGGGGGGCAAGAGGCGCAAGATCGCCCGACCGGTAACCGATTTACCGGAGCCGGACTCACCGACTATACCGATCTTCTCATGACCCATGGTAAAGCAGATATTTTTCACCGCACAGACTTCACCTTTGGGAGAAGGAAAGGAGACGCTGAGGTCTGCAACGTGGAGAAGAATTTCGCTTTTTTTCACTACTTGTCACTTTTTGGGTCGAGAACTTCCCGCAGCCCATCACCCAGGAGGTTAAAGGCCAGGCTGACGATAAAAATCGCTGTGCCCGGCATGGTGATAAGCCACCAATGATCGAGAATATAGGCCCTGCCGCTGGAAGTCATTGCCCCCCATTCCGGCGATGGCGGCTGGGCCCCCAGGCCGAGAAATCCAAGCCCGGCGGCGGTGAGAATGATCCCAGCCATATCAAGGGTTATCCGGACAATCAGTGAAGACATACAGAGCGGCATTATGTGCCCGGTAATGATGCGTATCGGTCCGGCGCCCTGGAGTCGGATAGCCTTGATGTAATCAGCATTCCTGATGGTAATGGTTTCTCCCCTGGCGATCCTGGCATAGGGTGGCCAGGAGGTGATGGCGATGGCAATAATGGCATTCTCGATTCCCGGGCCAAGTGCGGCGACCAGAGCCAGGGCCAGGATAAGTTTGGGGAAGGCCAGAAAGATATCGGTAATGCGCATCAGGACGGTGTCAATGATACCACCGAAATAGCCGGAAACCGTGCCGATGATAATTCCCACCGGTGCCGCGATGATGGCGACCAGGCCAATAACGTACAGCGTCAGTCGGGACCCCCAGACAATACGGCTGAAAATGTCTCTGCCTACCTCGTCGGTACCGAAAAAATGTTCGGCCGAAAAGGGCTGCAATCGATTAACAAGATTGGTGACAATGGGGTCGTAGGGTGCGATCTGCGGTGCAAAAAGAGCAATAAGGACCAGACCAATTATGATAAAAAGACCAAATACTGCCAGGCGATTTGTTAGAAAATCACATACTCCCAGGTAGGTACGACCGGCTGCCGCCTGGAATGGTGATGCCGGGGATTCGCTCTGCAACCACTGTTGCAATTGCCTGGTGCTGCGCGTATGTGGCGTCGGTTGTGTCATGGGTGTCAAAAAAATAGGATCGAAAAAGTGTTACCGGGCACGGGGATCCATGACCTTGTACAGAAAATCCGAGAACAGATTAATCCCTAAAAAAATGGTTCCAACGACGATCGTGCTGCCGAGTACTGCATTCATGTCAGCGTTCAGTAATGATTTTGTAAGATAAAGACCGAGACCCGGCCAGGCGAAAACCGTTTCTGTCAGGACTGAGCCTTCAAGCAGTGTTCCAAAGCTCAGCGCGATAACGGTGATCAGAGGTATGGCGCAATTGCCAAGGGCGTGCCCCCAGATAACCTGCCACTCGGCTACGCCTTTGACGCGGGCGGTCAGTATATATTCCTGACGCAATTGTTCGAGCATGAACGACCGCGTCATCCTGGAAAGATAGGCCATGCTGTAATAGCCGAGCAAGGTGGCTGGCATGACAAGGTGTGCCAGCGCGTTCCAGAAGATATCCCACTGCCTGGCGATGATGCAGTCTAGCAGCAAAAGGCCGGTGACAGGGGCGACGATATCCTCATAGAAGACATCTATTCGTCCGGGTCCGGGGAGCAGGTCGAACTTGGCATAAAAAACAATCAGTGCCAGCAGACCCAGCCAGAAAATGGGCAGTGAATAGCCAAGCAGGCCAATAACACGGGTAATATGATCGAGCAGGCTGCCTTGTTTTACCGCGGAGAAAACACCTAAGGGGATGCCTACAAAAATACCGATAAAAGTTGCGATGACGGCAAGCTCGATCGTCGCCGGGAATACCCGAAGGATATCCTGCAGGACAGGCCTTGCGGTCAGAACCGAGGTGCCGAGATCGCCATGCAGGACGCTGCTGATATAAATGAAAAACTGTCGCCAGACGGGCAGGTCGAGCCCCATTGCCAGGCGTGCCTGTTGGTAAACTTCAGGCGAGGCCTTATCTCCCACGACAGCCAGGACCGGATCGATGGGAACCACCCTGCCGATCAAAAAGGTGATAAACAGCAGACCTAAAAAGGTGATGGCTACCATGACCAGGAGTCGCAAAGTCTGGTCGGCAGTTTTCTTAACACGCCTTATGGTCAGCAAGTGAAGCATTAATAGTACCTTACTCCTGAAAGCCTATCACAAAAAACAAGAATCTTGGATAGTGGATTGAAATTAGAAACTTAAAGTGATCACCAAGGTACTTATCCCGGTTTATTTTCCGTTTACCGGGGGTAGAGGAAGGGGTCTAAGGTCATAAATAAACTTGGCAATAAAGAGTTTGACCCATCCGCCTTTTTGGGGCGAACGGGTCAAGCTATTAGCGCTTATTTGGTTGTGTACTGATAGAAGTTGCTGTCATAGGCAGGTCCAAGAATAAAACCTTGCACATTGGCTCTGCTGGCCATGATTTCAATTTCCTGAAACATGATAACAAAAGGAGAGTTCTGCTGGTGCTCTCGTTGCAGTTCCAGGTACATCCGGGCACGTTTGTCGGTATCTTTTTCCAGCAAGGCGGCATCCGTCTTTTTGGTCATCTCTGGAATATCCCAGGCATTTCTCCAGGCCAGCGGGTTGGCTTTGGCACCGTCTGTGTTGTCGGGGTTACGGGCAAAGGTATCTGCATTGGTATGTGGATCCATATAATCCGGTCCCCAACGACCGATGTAAATATCATGGGTTCGGGCGCGATACTTGGTCAATGTCTGTTTGCCTTCACCGGGAATGATCTCCAGCTTGATACCAGCCTGGGCAAGTGTTGCCTGGATGGCGAGGGCCATTGATGTTGTCGGCTCATTGTTTCTGGTGTCCATGGTGACGGTGAAACCCTTGTTGAGGCCCACTTCTTTCAAGAGTGACTTGGCTTTTTCAACGTCTAAGGTAAAGGGCTTTTCATCTGATGCTCCGAGAAAACCTTCCGGCAAGAAGGATTGATGGACAGTTGCCCTGCCATTCAGGATGGTTTGTTCCATCCCTTTGTAATCAATCAGATATTTGAAGGCCTGCCGCACCTGGGGAATCTGTAGGTATTTATTTTTCTGGTTTAAACCCAAATACCATACCGCTCCTTTGGCCTTGCTGCGGATTTTCACATCACCATTGCTTTCTAACCCTTTTATATCGTCTGGACCCAGGTTTCTGGCGATATCGATATCACCTTTTTCGAGGAGCAATCGCTGGGTGGACGATTCAGTTATATGGCGAATAATGACCCGTTTGAGTTTTGCTTTGTCGCCCCAGTAGGTTTCATTGCTGTTAAGAACGAGGGTCTCAGAGGGTTTCCAGGTTTTGAGTTTGTAAGGACCTGAACCGGCGTAGGCGGTTTTGAGCCAGTGATACCCCATATCGCCATCTTTTTCGTGGGCCATTACTTCTTTCATGTCTACCACCGAACCAACAGTGGAGGTGAGGCAGTAGAGCAGGAAGGTAGGGGCGTATGCTTTGTCAATAACCAGTTTGACGGTGCTGTCGTCGACCTTGACAATTGTCTTGTCGATATTCTCAGGGTTGAAACCGAATTGTGACAAGATGAAAGCCGGTGATTTATTGAGAAGAATGACCCGTTTAAGGGAGAAGACCACATCATCAGCCCCCAACGTGTTGCCCGAGGCAAAGGTGATACCGGGTCTTATCTTGAATACGAATGTGAGACCATCATCGGAGGTTGTCCAGCTTTCCGCCACCCCGCCGTAAATATCGCTGACCTTGTCGACATCATAGTTGATCAGTCGGTCGTAGGTATTGGCGGTATATTCAGCGCCGGAAAATTCAAAGATTTCTGCAGGATCAAGGGAGATGATGTCATCAATCTTAAATGCCATTACCAGGGTATCTTTGGGTGTTGCAGCCTGGGTAAAATGGGCTGTGAAAAACACCAGAACAAAAGCACATAACAACAGTTTTCTCATGTTTGCTTCTCCTCTTGTAATTGTTTAATGAGTAAAATACTATCCGGCTGGTGCATTAACGATATTCGTCCTTTTGTTCTCCATTCTGCAGGTTGTCCAGCCGGTCTTAGAATTTAAGCAACTCATAGTCCTGGTTGCCGAAATGCAGTTCTTTGGCATAATCCAGTTGGAACCGGTAAGGGATGTCCTCCGATTTTAAGTGGGTGTTCTCGAAACGTGGCAGATGTTGGCAATGCTCAGTCCAATGCCTTTCTTATATTAACAGACAGTCGGCAAATGCTATATGGTTTTTAAACAAAGCCATCATAGCCCCGTTTGATGGAGGAGTGGCTACCTCTGCAGAATGGGTGGTGAAATAGTACCATCTTTAAGGACGGATGTGAGATCTTCTATCTTGAAATAGGCCTGGAGAATATCTTTATTTGCTTCGAGTACCGGGATGGCTTTTGCGGCAATCCTCTCGGCTGCGTCGTTGAAGCCATATTCTCGCTTAATATAGACCCCGGCTGCACGGATTAAGGCCTGAAGGGTCAGCTTCATGTTGCCTTCAGCTCCATACCAGGCATGCTCTAAGACCTCATGCACCTCGAAAAAGAGTCCAAGATTCCAGAGTATCAGTCCCTGTTGTATTGGATCAGTTATGTTTCCCTGGATGTGTTGCAGTGCCTGCTGATAGCGGGCGTATCGATTTTCAAGGTAGTCTCGGTAGTAATCGGCAAGAGGCTGTTGGCGGAATTCTGCAATAATTTTGGTCAGCTTGTCGGAGTTTCCCGTCTCCACTGCCGCTGCCAGTCCTTCCGACAGTTCGTTACGGATATCTCGGCTCTTCCGGTCTTCAAAAGGGTTGAAAAGTTGTTCTTTCATAGTTGTATCCTTGATGCAATTACTGGATTAAAGGCTATTAAAAAGAGGATGGTATTAAGCCTCCACAGGTGGTTGATGTTGAGGTTTTTTGATAACAAAATAGAGTACCGGCACAGCCATGCGGCTGATCAGCAAAGAGGCTATTTCTCCGAACATAAGGGAGATAGCCAGCCCCTGGAAGATCGGATCGGCAAGGATAACCGAGGCGCCGATAACCACTGCCAGCGCCGTGAGCAACATGGGTCGAAAACGTATTGCTCCGGCGTCGACTACCGCCTTGGCCAGCGGTTCACCCTGACTGATGCGCAGCTCGATAAAATCAACCAGAATAATCGAATTACGTACGACAATACCGGCCCCGGCCATAAAGCCGATCATAGAGGTGGCCGAGAAAAATGCGCCGAAAGCCCAATGCGCCGGAAGGATGCCGATAAGCGAGAAGGGAATAGCGGCCATTACAGCCAGCGGTGTGATATAACTTTTGAACCAGCCGACCATCAACATATAAATAAGGACCATGACCACGCAGAAAGCAATGCCGAGGTCGCGGAACACCTCAAGGGTGATATGCCATTCGCCGTCCCACTTCATGGCCGGTTCGTTTTCGGCAAACGGTTGGTTTAGGTTGTAGATCTGCACATTCTGCTGCCTGCCGCCAAAGTCACGGCCATCGAGTTCGGCAAGTTTTTTATTCATATCTAAAATTGCGTAGACTGGGCTTTCCACCACCTCGGCTACATCGCCCAACACATAAATGACCGGCCTGAGGTTTTTACGATAAATAGGCTGCTCAACCTTTTGCTCGGAGACTAAGACCAGTTCACGCAGGGGCACCAGCTGGGATGAGGGGTTGCGCTCGGAACGCAGTGAAATGTTGAGAATCGATGCCACTCTGGCCCGATATTCCGGAGCGAGTTCCAACACAACCTCAATTGCTTCCTTGTCTGTCGGCTGATGGTACAGATCAAAAGAATAGCCCTGCACGGCGATTTCAATAGCCCTGGTGATCTGTTTTTCGGTTATACCGTTTAATGCCGCCTTTTCTTTGTCGACGGTGAAGACCTGACGCCATCGATCTGTTTCTCGATACCAGTCGATATCGACCACGCCGGTCGTGGCTGTGAAAATATTTTTCACTTCTTCGGCCAGTTGTACCCGTGCGGTCTCGGTGGGGCCATAGATTTCAGCAACGAGGGTTTGCAACACTGGTGGTCCGGGCGGGACTTCAGCCACGGCAACAGTGGCGCCGAACTTCGCGGCAATCGCCGCAAGTGGAGGTCGAACCCTGGTGGCAATATCGTGACTTTGCAGAGAGCGTTCGCTCTTGGGCAGAAGGTTGACCTGGATGTCGGCCACCGTCGGACCACTGCGCATAAAGTAATGGCGAACCAAACCGTTGAAATTATAGGGAGACGCCGTACCGACATAGATCTGGTAGTCGGTGACAGCCGGATCCTGCCGGATTGTGTCGGCCATCTCTTTTGCCACCCGCGCTGTCTGCTCAAGGGTGGAACCTTCCGGCATGTTGAGGATCACTTGAAATTCGCTTTTATTATCAAACGGCAGCATCTTCACCTTCACCAGGCCGAAATAGACCATGGAGCAGGTGCCAATGAGCAGGGCGATGATGGTGACAAAAAAAAGGATGCGCCAGGCTGCATGGGAAAGCAGCGGGTCCATGATCCGGTGGTAGATCTTGGTGAACCAGTCGTCCGGGGTTTCACTCTCGTCGTTATGTGTTGATGTAGAAGTCTTGTTTTTCAGAATATGAGTGGATGCCCACGGGGTGACTGTAAAAGCGATAATCAGGGAAAAAAGCATGGCAGCTGAAGAACCGATCGGGATGGGCCGCATATACGGCCCCATCAACCCGCCGACAAATGCCATGGGCAGGATCGCGGCAATGACGGCCAAGGTCGCCAGAATGGTTGGGTTGCCAACCTCGGCAACCGCCTCGAGGGCGACAGCTGATCTGGATTTGCTTCTGGAGCTCGGTAAGCGCAAGTGACGAACGATATTTTCCACGACCACGATCGCATCGTCAACCAGAATACCGATGGAAAAAATCAGGGCAAAAAGGGTGATACGGTTCAAGGTGTAGCCATAGAGATAAAAAAGGAGCAGGGTGAGGGCGAGCGTCGATGGAATGGCCAGCATGACCACGATGGATTCGCGCCAACCGAGAAAAAAGAGAATAAGCAGGGCCACACCAAAGACGGCAATACCCATATGCAGCAGTAGTTCGTTGGATTTCTCTGAGGCGGTTGCGCCATAATCACGGGTGACGCTGATCTCAAGGTCGGCGGGAACGAGCCGTCCTTTGAGGCTGTCCACCTTGGCCAGTACATCTCTTACCACGGAAACTGCGTTTGCTCCCGGTCGTTTGGCAATCGACAGGGTAACAGCTGCTTCTTGCCCCTCGCTGCTTTTGTCTCCATACAGGACATAGTCCACCGGTTCTTCGGGGCCATCGATAATTTTGGCCACTTCATGCAGGTAAATTGGTCGCCCGCCGTACACGCCGACGACAACGCGGCCAAACTCTTCGGCACTGTGCAGGAAAGTGCCGGTCTGCAGCATGATCTGCTGGTTGAGCGATGTAAGGCTGCCGGAATAGGACTGACTGTTGGCAGCCTGGATTATCGGAGCGAGTTCGGTCAGAGACAGGTTTCGCGAAGCAAGCAGCAGCGGATCGAAGTGGATGGTCAAGACCCTTTTCGTACCGCCGATGATCTTGGTTTCCGCCACTGCATTGATATTTTTAATGGCGTCGTCTACCTGGGCTGCCATTCGCCGCAGTGTATAATGATCATAGCCTTTGCCATGAAAAGTCAGGGCCATGATGGGCACGTCGTCAATGGAATGCGGTTTGACAATCGGTTGCCGGACGCTGTGCGGTATCCTGTCAAAATTGGTGGCCAGCTTCTGGTTCAGTCGAACGATTGCCGTCTCCATGTTTTCACCGACATAAAAACGGACCACCATAAGGCTTTGGCCGGGCATGGAGGTCGAGTAGATATATTCGACCCCGGGCACTTCATAGAGCAGCTTTTCCATCGGGATGGACAGCCGTTCTTCAACTTCTTTTGGGGTGGCACCCGGCATGGAGACCATGACGTCGATCATCGGTACCTTGATCTGCGGTTCTTCTTCTCTTGGCAACAAGACGATAGCCAGAAAACCGAGAAGAAGCGAGGCGACGATGCCAAGTGGCGTCAGCTTGGAGTCAATAAAGACTCGAGCCAGACTTCCGGCAAAACCTGTCGTATGCTTAGAAGGCGAGTTCATGTGTACATTACCCTGCTCATTTACCGTTTATCGGGGTTGAATAGTGAGTGGTTGTCCATCGAGAAGGGTCTGGTTGCCCTCTGTAATAATCGTTTCGTTTTCCGAAAGACCGCTCAGTATCTCGATGTGATCATCACTTTGAGCCCCGGTACGCACGAGCCGTAGTTGTGCCTTGTTTTCATGCGCCACAAACACTCTTTCTATCTGGCCAATCGATTGTACTGCCGAAATTGGAACTGTCAGAGTCTCTGCTTTTTCCATGGCTAAAATGACTCTGGCAAACTGTCCTGAGCGCAGTCGGAGGTCGGGTGCTATAGCAATCTTTATTGGGGCGGATCTTGAGGACGGGTCCGCAATCGGTGATACTTCAGCAACAACACCTTCGATTTTCAGCTCGACAGAAGGAACATAAACCGACAAGCGGTCATCTTTTTTTATGCGGAGGATCATTGCCTCGGGAATATCTGTCAGTATTTGAAGATTATTTTCTTCCTCCACATACAGCAGCGGTTTGCCCGGAGTTGCCAGATCGCCGACATTGACAAGTTTTTTAGTGATAACTCCGGAGAAAGGTGCGGTGATGCGCGAGTAAGCGAGCATGGTCAACGCCTCTCTATATGCAGCTTCGGCGATTCTGTTACTGTCGCGTAGGGATTTGACGGTTTGCTGGGTCGCAGCGTTTTTCTTCAACAGGCTTTCTTCTCTGGCGAGGTTGCGTCTGGCCTGTTCGAGCTGTGCTTTCGCCTGCTGGACTCGGGCAGAGACTTCTCCTGCACTCAGTTCGATGAGAAGTTCGCCTTGTTTTACCTTTGAGCCAAGATCGACCGGCAGGGTAATAATGTTGCCGGTCATCTTTGATGAAATCTCAGCCCGTTCAACTGCCTGGACGGTGCCGACCACTTCAACCTGATTATCAGCCACACTTTTTGCTACCTGAGCCACAGAAACCTTGGCTGTTGTCAGAGTTTGCGGTGTTTTGTCGGAATGTAATCCTTTTTTGTCGCAAGCTGGTAAAAAAGCGGTGAGGGCTATAATGAGAAACATGGAACCCCATTGCTTGAGCTTCATTGGCAAATCTCCTTTCCCCTTATCTCATGGAAAATTGTTCAAGTCCGGCAGCCCTGCGCAGATTGGCGATGGCTACCTGGTAACCGGCTTTCGCAGCCAGATGTCTGGATTGTGCGTCGGAGAGGCGCATCTCAAAATCGATAAGATCGGAAGCTAGTATGACCCCTTCTGTAAAACGGGCCCGGCTGAGCCTTGTCGCCTCGGTTGCCACTTCAACCATTTTTTCGGTAACGCTCAGTCTTTTTTGGGCCTGTTCATAGTCGAGTCTCGCTTGTTGAACTTCAAGATTGACAGCGAGTTCCGTTTTATTTCTGAGTCCTTGGATTTCCTGGAGTTTGAGTTGGGCTCCGGTGATTTCTGAGGAGCTTCTCCGGCCGTCGAAGAGGGTGTAGTTCATCCGGACCCCGGTCATCCAGGAATCACCGGTTTCTTCGAGTACCCAGCCATTATCCATTTGATAACTGGCAAAGGCATCTATTGAGGGCAGCTTACCGCCCCTGGCCTTTTTGAGCTCGGCAATCGCTCCGTGTTCCATGGCTTCAAGCCGTTTTATTGCGTGGTGGCTCCCATAATCTATAGATTCCGGTATGTGCTGTTGTGGCCCGCCACCAGGGTCAATCGTCACCTCGCCGTCGCGAAGCCCAAGCAGATTGAGGAAGATTCGTTTGGTGAGTTCAAGGCTGTGTCTGCTGCGGATAAGGTCTTCCTCGGCCCGTGATTGCTGCAGTTCCAGGTTGAGCAGGTCTTGCTTCAGCAGGTCGCCGGCATCGTATCTGGCTTGGCCAACATCGAAGGCCGCATTAATTGAGTCCAGTGCTTCTTTGCGGACAGTTACCATCTCTTCAGCCTGAATAATGGCCTGGAAATTTTTAATTACCTCAAAGCCAAGCTGCTGGTGCACGGCACTGATATCGGTCCGGGAAATGTCGATATGTGCAGCGGCTGCTGCCTGGTCTGCACGGTCTCTGCCGCCATTATACAGCCGGTAGCTTATTTGCGCCTTGAGCAGGAGGTTATCTGTTCTACCGGGATCGTTGAAATCGATATTATTGTCAAAGGCGCCCTGATTGAGAATATTGCCAAAGGAATACATTGGATTGTTGGTCTGGCTATATTCGGTACTGATGTTGACCAGGGGGTAGTCGGAGGCTTTGGCCATGTCTGCTGAAGCCATTGCCTGTTCCATACGTTTATAGGCAATTGTGCTGTCGGGGTTGTTGGCAATAGCAAAGGCAACTGCCTGTTGTGCTGTCCATATTTTGGGGAGCTGAATCTTTGAAAGGCTGGTTTCGGCGGTATGGCCATTGCTACAGTTCAGACAGCTTATGAAGAAGCCGACAATTGCCCAAATGAGTTGTTTTTTCATTGAGTTATCCGGTGTAACTGCTGTTGTATGTACAAAGAGCGAGTCTATTTAACGTTTTGATTAATTAGACTAAAACCTTCGCCATGTTTTGTCAAAGAAAAAAATACTACTTTGTCCTGTCGGGACTTCTGTACTCAACTGGCTGAATTTATTTATAGAGACGGAGTAATGTGTATATGCAATGCTCTGAAATCTATCGTGTATTGGTTGTTGGGTCAAGAGAATAAAGATGTTAGGTGCTCGGAGCGAGGTACTGATATTGTATTTGAGCCGTTCGTGACTACTGTTGCAAATTATATCATCCTGAGCCGGGTAAATGAGAAATAAGTCGGGATTCTTTACAGCACCCCTTGAAGAAACTGGATTGATTCACAGGCTTTCAGGAGTAAGGTACTAGAACGGAGGAGAGGGAATGGCAGGAAAAACTTTATACGATAAATTATGGCAGTCCCATACGGTTGAGGACCGCGCGGATGGGACGACACTTCTTTATATAGATCGGCACTTGCTGCATGAGGTGACTTCACCCCAGGCCTTCGAAGGATTAAAGCTCGCTGGCAGAAAACTCTGGCGACCGGGCGCTAATCTGGCCACCCCCGACCACAATGTTCCGACGCTTCCAGCAGAGCGAAAGAATGGTATTGGCGGCATTGTCGACCCATTCTCCAGGTTGCAGGTGCAGATACTGAATGTAAACTGTCAGGAACAGAACATTGTTGAGTTTGGCATGATGGATAAGCGCCAGGGTATCGTCCATGTGGTTGGCCCTGAACAGGGCTTGACCCAGCCGGGGATGACGATTGTCTGCGGCGACTCGCATACCTCTACACACGGTGCTCTCGGAGCGCTGGCCCAGGGAATAGGCACCTCGGAGGTTGAGCATGTTCTCACCACCCAGTGCTTGATCCAGAAAAAGATGAAAAACATGTTGGTGCAGGTAGACGGTGCACTGGGACCGGGAGTGACCGCCAAAGATCTTATTCTCTACGTGATTGGCAGAATCGGTACTGCCGGCGGAACGGGACATACCATTGAGTTTGGTGGCTCGGCGATACGATCGCTATCCATTGCCGGCCGGATGACTGTCTGCAATATGGCGATTGAGGCTGGGGCTCGAGCCGGTTTGGTGGCGGTCGATGAGCAAACGATTGACTACCTGCGGGACCGTCCTTTTTCCCCGAAAGGTGCAATGTGGCAGCAGGCGGAAAAATATTGGCGATCGCTCAAATCAGATAGTGATGCAGTCTTTGATAAGCTGGTGACAATCGATGCCGCAGTAATCGAACCACAGGTCAGCTGGGGGACTTCACCGGAGATGGTGGTCGGGATTACCGGTCGAGTGCCGACTCTGCAGAGTGCCAAAAACGAAACGGCCCGCGAATCCTTGGCCCTGGCACTGAAATATATGGGCCTGAAAGAAGGCCAGCCGGTTTCTGAAATTATGCTCGACAGAGTTTTCATAGGTTCCTGCACCAATTCACGCATTGAAGACCTGCGGGCAGCGGCAGCAGTCGTGCAGGGGAAAAAAGTTGCTGGGTCAATCAAGCAGGCCCTGGTTGTTCCCGGTTCGGGTTTGGTTAAGGAACAGGCGGAGCAGGAAGGGCTGGCCAAAATATTCATCGATGCCGGTTTTGAATGGCGGGAACCTGGGTGCTCCATGTGCCTGGCGATGAATAGTGACAAGCTTGGCGCGGGAGAACATTGCGCGTCAACCTCGAATAGAAATTTTGAGGGCAGGCAGGGGTTTGGCGGCCGTACTCATCTGGTCAGTCCGGTGATGGCGGCCGCTGCGGCAATTGCCGGACATTTTGTCGATATTCGTCAATGGAGCTAACATAATGGAACCATTTGAAATACATACTGGTATTGTTGCCCCGCTGGACAGGGCCAATATTGATACTGATCTGATTATTCCTAAACAGTTTTTGAAGTCGGTAAAAAGAACCGGCTTTGGGCCAAATCTGTTTGACCAGCTCAGGTATCTGAATGAGGGTCAACCGGGGATGGACAATGCTTTACGGCCAATAAATCCGGAATTTATACTCAACAGGGAAAAATATCGCAATGCGTCAATTCTTCTTGTCAGGGAGAATTTCGGTTGTGGTTCCAGTAGGGAACATGCTCCCTGGGCTCTGCTTGACTATGGTTTTCGGGTGCTTCTGGCACCAAGCTTTGCCGATATCTTCTACAATAACTGTTTCAAAAACGGGATACTGCCGATTGTATTGGCAGAAGATGTTATCGATTCCCTGTTTGCTGCAACGCAATCAGATAAAGCTTACCAATTGACCGTTGATCTGGCACAACAGCAGATTACTCTGCCGACTGGTGAAAAGCTGGGATTCGATCTTGAGATGTTTCGTAAAGAGTGTCTCTTGCAAGGGCTCGATGATATCGCTCTGACTTTGGAGAAAGCAACTTTTATAAGGGCCTATGAAGAGCAGCGTCGAGAGAAATGTCCGTGGCTGTTTGCCGATCTCGCGTAATTGGTGGTACAGGTCTGGCTCTAGCGGCAGTCAGGGATTTCAGGCCCTTTTCAAGAGCTTTGATGTCAACGGGTTTGGCCAGATAGCTGTTCATGCCTGCCTCTATGCATTTTTCCTTATCCCCGGCCATAGCATAAGCCGTCAAGGCAATAATGGGGATATTGCGTACATGCCGGTATGGTTCTGAATTGCGGATTATTTTCGTGGTTTCCAGGCCATCCAGTTCCGGCATTTGCACATCCATTAAGACAATGTCGAAATGGTTTGTTTTAAGGAGTTCCAGGGCGGAACGTCCATCGCCGGCGATAGTTGTTCGGTGGCCAAGTTTAGTGAGAATTGCCTGAAGGATCTGCTGATTGATCTGTTCGTCTTCGACGATCAGAGTGGCCAGACGACGATTTGGGCTGGTTAATAGAGGGGTCTGCAGTATTTGTAACGGTGTTGTTTGTGTTTCCCCTATACCGACTACGACAGTAAAGGTGACCGTCGTTCCCTGGGCATTGTTTCTTTTGAGCTGCACGGTGCCTTCCATCTGGGTGACCAGCTGTTTGACGATACTGAGACCAAGACCGGTTCCTTTGACTTTTTTCTGCCTCGACGATTCTATCTGGGTAAAAGGTTCGAACAGCTCGTCGCCTATATCCTCGGGGACGCCGATGCCCGTGTCGGTGATTGTGCATTCAAGTTTGATCCGATCACTGCTTATTTTCTCCTGCATTTTTATTTCAATAAGTATTTCACCCTGTTCTGTAAATTTTACCGCATTTCCCACCAGATTGTAGAGAATCTGGCGCAGCCGTACATGGTCAGCAACGAGTCTGTTGGGTATTTCCTCTGCTATCGAACACGAAAGACTGACTTTCTGTTGGTTGATGGCGGTCCTAAATGAGATGAGCAATGTTTTGACAATGTCCCTGATCTGGAATTCTTCAGGTGTCATTTGCAATTTACCGGCCTCAATTTTTGAATAGTCAAGGATGTCATTGATAATGGTCAAGAGGCTTTCTCCGGAAGCCATTGCCGTATCAACATACTCCGACTGTTCGTTGTCAAGATGGGTCATGGTCATCAGCTGAAGCATGCCCAGAACGCCGTTCATGGGAGTCCTGACTTCGTGACTCATGTTGGCCAGGAATGCCGATTTTGCCTTGTTTGCAGCAAAGGCTTGCTCTTTGGCAGCCTCCAGTTCCAGCATTATTTTTTTTCTTGAAGAAATGTCCCGTGTAACGCCAATGATACCAGTGAAGTGTTTTGTGTTGTCCGGCAGGGGGGAGACGATACTTTCGACCCATATCGTTTCACCATTCGCTGTTTGCATCCTAGATTCCCAGTGCAGTGATCTATCTCGCAGCAGAAAAAGCAATTGAAAGTGATTTTTAGTGAAGGGGGATGAGGAAATGATATCTCGATGAATCGTTGTAATAGCTTTATTTTGGTCAAAACCAGTCAAATGTCCAAATGATGGGCTGACATGTCGGGGGGTGAGCTGACCATCGGTGGTCCAGATCACATCATGGATATTATCCGCCAGTAACCGATACAGCTGTTCACTCTTTCGTAGTGCTTCTTCAGCGTATTTTCTCTCGGTAATGTCCCGGGAAATGGCCATGTACATGTCCTTCCCGTCGATGGTCAGGCGGAGGGCGCTGACTTCGACCGGTATTTTTGTGCCATCTCTTGTGATATAGGTTGTCTGATATGTGGCGTTGCCTTCTTTGGTAAGTCGAGCTTCTAATTGCCTGTTGCTGAGAAATTCTTTGTCGAGGCTGATGTCAAAAGGAGTTTTCTGCAGTAATGCTTTGCGGGTGTAACCGAGCCGCTTGCAGGCAACGTTATTGACATCGGAAAAATAACCGTAATGAGGACTGTTTTGATCAAGAGAAATAACAAACATCGCATCATTGGCATAGTTGAAAAGTTTGCGATATTTGTTTCTGCTCTGCTCAAGTTCTTCTTTTTGTTTTCTGCACAGAGACAGTTCGGCAACGCCGGGCAGGACGGACCCGGTCTGCTGGGCTATAATTTCCTCCAGTTCAGTGATACGTTTTTGTGCCTGCCGGAGTTCAGACTGAAGTTCTGCAATGCGTTGTGAGGACATGATCAGCTACACTCTTCATGTTGAGGCGATTATGCAGGATCGGCGAAAATGAACAGAATAGGACTTATACCCGTCAAGCGAGTATTAAAACAAATCCCGCAGAGCTTTTTGGCGGGGTTAGCTGATGGTACCGCATATCTCTGTCGAGAGTCAAATCGAAAAGAAAAGAGGAGCCTCAAGGGGAATGGCCGGCGGCCGAACAATTGTCTGCACGTCGCCTATGAAAATACCATTCCCTTCGGGGGGGGGATGCTCCCAATTATTGCACTATTGCTTTTTGCGCTTAATCAAGAAGATGTTCAAGGCCTGGAGCAGGGAAATGGCTGCATAGGTTTTTCACCTCCTGCGCTGTATCTATCTGGAGTTGCTCATTCTCCGGGCTGGAAATAACCTTTTCGATAAGAGTACTTATCAGTACCATTTCCTTTTCTTTGAATCCGCGGGAGGTGACCGCCGGGGTACCGATGCGAATGCCGCTGGGATCGAAAGGTTTTCGTTTATCGAATGGTACAGCATTGTAGTTGAGGACTATACCCGCTTTGTCTAGCGCCTTGGCGGCAATTTTTCCGGAAATGTTTTTATTAGTGAGATCCACCAGCATGAGATGGTTATCCGTGCCATTGGTGATCAGGTTAAAACCTTTGCCGATCAGAGATTCTGCCAGGGTTTTAGCATTTTTAACCACCTGAGCCGCATATTCTTTAAAGGAATCGGACGCCGCCTCTTTTAAGGCTACGGCAATGGCAGCTGTGGTATTATCGTGCGGCCCCCCCTGCACCCCCGGAAAGACAGCTTTATCAATTGCCTGGGCATGTTTTGCTTTACAGAGGATCATTGCCCCCCTTGGACCTCTGAGCGATTTATGGGTCGTTGTTGTGACCACATCGGCATAGGGGATGGGTGATGGGTGGACACCTCCGGCAACCAGGCCTGAAAAATGGGCCATATCCACCATGAGAAGAGCGTTTACTTCATCGGCGATTTCCCTGAATCTTTTAAAATCAAGTATTCGTGGATAGGCAGAATGACCGGCGATGATAATTTTTGGTCGCACAGCTAGAGCCTTCAAGCGAATGGTATCATAATTGATAAGACCAGTTGCCGCATCAAGTTCGTAGGATTGCGCGTCAAAGTAACGTCCGGAAATGCTCACTTTCGCGCCATGGGTTAAATGACCTCCATGGGGCAGGGCCATGCCGAGGATGGTATCACCAGGGTTGAGAAAGGCAAGGTAGGTAGCAATATTTGCGGGGGATCCCGAGTAGGGCTGGACGTTAACATGCTCCGCACCGAATAAATCCATTGCCCGTTTGATAGCCAGCTGTTCGACTTGATCTATGATCTGCTGCCCTTCATAATAGCGTTTTCCGGCATAACCTTCGGAATATTTATTTGTGAGAATAGATCCGGAGGCTTCAAGAATAGCTTGTGAGACATAATTTTCTGAAGCGATTAATCGAATTTTGTCGGCTTGACGTCTTTCTTCCTGTTTGATCAGTGTATAGATTTCCGGATCAACTTCTTTAACATTTTTCATTTTTTCTCCTTGTGGCTTAACTGCCATTAAGCCAGTATGTAACATCATTGCCGATAGAGTTGTGCGTTCTGGCATCAGTGAGGCAACAATTATAATAAAATCAAGAGTAATTGAACAGAAGAAAGTGGTGCAGGGGGAAAAGAAGGCAAAGCAGAGAAAAGCCTTGCCGGATGATGGAAATGGTACTGAACGTGGATTTAAGGCAGCTCTGGAAAGTCGGTAAAGATGGCAGTAGCCCCCATGGCAAAGAGCTCTTGCTGCCGTTTCGTGGAATTGACTGTATAGACGTTGACTCCCAATCCGGCGGCACGAAGTTTTTTGATAAGAGATGCATCTGTTATATCGTCGGCACAATGATAGGCTGCGACTCTGAGAGATTTTAGATATTCAACCAGATTTTTTGGGTGAGAATGATGTTGGAGTGCAGCTGTCGATATTGTTGGAGCATAATTTTTTACCTTAACCAGATAGTCGTGATTAAACGAAGAAATAAGGACTCTCGATGCAGAATCTGTTCTGCCTATCACATCGAGCACATATTCCGTTACTTGCTGGTCTTGTTTCTTGCCGCGATGGTCTTTTATCTCAATATTAATTGGCATCTTACGTAAGGTAAACTGGCCCAGGACCTCCTCGAGGGTCATCACCTTCTGGGGCATTTCTTTTAAAAGTTGTACCTGTGATACTTCTTTTCTTTGCAAAGTGCCAAATGGATCGGCATTGAGAAACCACGAGCCAATATCAAGTGTTTTCAGCTGGTTGAGCGTCCAATCACTGACGTTCAAAGATCGTAGTCCCACCTGCAGACGTTGTTCTTTTGCATTACTTGTTCTCTCCAGGGTGGAATCATGGAAAACTACTGGAACACAATCTTTGCTCATCTGGATATCTAATTCGATGAAATGACAATGACCGATACTTGCTTTAAATGCAGAAAGAGTATTTTCCGGATGATGCGCCCGGAAACCTCTGTGAGCGGCAATGAGTCGAAATGTATTAAAATTATCAAAGAAAGTCATGATCTGTAGGGGCCTGATCTATTTTGTGAAATTTGTCGGTGTCTCTTCGCCGTCTTGGTTCTCACTGTGCTGATGGTTTTCTTCCTGATCGTTGTTAATCACAATAATATAGAATGCATAACACATTGTTGCAACATTAATGGTGTATTTTTGCCGGCAAGTGGGCTGCATTCTTTCGGGAAGTGACAAAACAAAGCACAGTTTTCCAAAAAAATGATGTATTTTTCGCTTGTTATGAGAAGTCCGCCTTGCAATTATTACCTAAGCTGAGTTACAATTGAATTCCTACAAGTCGTTCATAGCAGATTTTAAAAATTAATTTTTAAGCAGGGAAGGTACCGATTACGTTATGAAGTTTTTAGATGCCCCTTATTTTAAAATGCCGTCTCTCTTTATCCTACTTCTGTTTGTTATAGTAACTTGTCTTCTGCACACCGATGCACAGGCTGCGAAAAAACAGGCTGCGAAAAAGGATAGCTACGATATAATTTACCTCTTGAGCAAGGACCTGGATAGAGTTCTCGATTATAAAGCAGAACTGGAAACAGTCTTTGATGAGAATGTCGTTAAAAAACTGAAAATAGTCGGACGGGGAGATGAGTATGCATTGCTCTATGGCGGTAACGATTCTGCCAGAACTGTTGCTCATACGCTCATCAAACACGCAGAGCTTTTAAACAAAGCCGGTTTCGATGAACCATATGCTACAAAAGAGCAAAATTTTTACAGTCTCTACAACGTTTCGTATGGCATGGGGCCAAATCAGGAACCGCTGCAAAAGAAATATGAACAGATTTATGGTTGCCTCGGTGAAGCTGTGAAAAATAATCTTTTCATTGAAAAGACCGACTACGGCAATTTTGCCCTCATTTATCGATACCGGGGAGATAAATTGTCGACAACGAGGATTGCGAAAAAGCATGCTCGAATATTACGGGCCAAGAGAATAAAAACGTCCATAACCACAGAGAATAACAATTTGGTGGTGTATGGCGAGTCCAGTTTGATTAATGATGTTGGCTCGGATAAAGCGCTGGTTTGTACAATTCCCAAAAGTGATACCAAGAAATCGCTTTCCGAGAAAATTGTTGTCAGGCAATCGGTTCCCGACAAAATTGTTGCCAACCCAAAGGTAATAAAACCTCTTGCATCTAAGAAAACTGTTGGGCAATCATTGAAGGGACCAATCATAGTATCATCGAATTTTTCAAAGTTCGAGCAGTCTATTGAGCAATATATCGAGACCTTACGGAAAGAAGGGCGGATTTCCAACGATGAATCTACTGGGTGGATGGTCTATGATCTGGAAAAAAATGAAAGCGTCATTGATATCAACGCCGATCAGGAATTTCAGGCAGCGAGCATGATTAAACCCTTTGTAGCGCTGGCGTTCTTTCATCAGGTTAATGCTGGAAAACTGAAGTATGGACCAGAAAGCCGGAGAAAACTGGAAGCCATGATCCAGCGCAGCAATAATTCTGCGACTAACTGGGTGATGCGGCAGGCCGGTGGACCGGCAAAATGTGATGCCATCCTAAAAAAGTACTATGGAAAAATTTTTAAAAAGACTGAAATTAGAGAATATATTCCGGCGGGTGGTCGCACGTACCTCAACAGCGCCCCTCCTTCCGATTACGTCCGCTTTTTGATAGCACTTTGGAATAAGGATGTGCCGCAAGGAAAGGAGATTCGGCGCTTGATGGCCTTACCCGGACGGGATCGCCTGTATCATGGAACATCCATTCCCAAAGGTACGTTGGTGTATAATAAGACCGGATCCACCGCCCACCTTATTGGCGACATGGGCATACTCGTTCCAAGAACGGCGAAAGGCGGACAATTTCCTTATGCAATTGTCGGTATTATTGAAAGACGTTCCAAAGCACCCAATTATGGACAATGGGCGAATTCACGCAGCCGGGTTATTCGAGAGGTATCGACCTTGGTTTATGAAGAATTGAAAAAGGAACATCATTTGCTGTGAAGTACTGATGGTTGCTTAGATGGTGCTGTGTGATTGTTGTTTCTTCTGCTGGTTCCCATGCGCTGCATGGGAACAATGCAATGTGTAAGATAGCAAGTCACTAACCCCGCCAAAAAGCTCTGCGGGATTCTTTTTAATGCCCCTTGCGGGTACTCTTTTTAATGCCCGTGCTGTGCGGGGATAAGTATCTTCACTAAATTGAGACTTGTAAACGACGCTTAATGCTTATATCGCTCACTAATCCCGCCAAAAAGATTTGCGGGGTAAGTTCCTTCACGAAATTGAGGTTTGTAAACGACGATCAATGCTTATATATCGCTCTCTAACCCCGCCCAAAAGATTTGCGGGGTAAGTTCCTTCACGAAATTCTTTTCTTGTAAAAAGACACAAGAAAAGAATTTCTAAGTCACTAATACATTTTTCGTTTCCCAAAATTAGATCCAATGACATTGAAGCTATTCTCAACGATGAAGAGGGCATGCGGATCTATGTCAAACACTTTTTCTTCAATACGTTTCAGCTGAAGATTGTTGGTTATAGTCATCAACATTTGTGTTTTTTGACCCGAATAGGCTCCTCTTGCCTCAATCAGAGTGACTCCTTGATGCATCTCATTGGTGATCCAGTTGACAATATTTTCATGGTTATGACTCAGGATATAGACAATTTTTCTCTGATTGAACATTGAAAGCACGTTATCCAGGGTAATAGAGGCAATAAAAGTCAGGATAATCGAGGCAATAACGATATCCGGCTGGTACTGGCTGAAAACAAAGGTGAAGAGCCCAACATTGTACAGCATGAAGAACTTGCCCACGCCGAAATTGTATTTCTGGTTCAAAATGATGGCAATAATATCCAGCCCACCTCCTGAACCCCTTGAGCGCAGATTGATACCCCCGCCCAAACCGCATATTGCTCCCCCGGCAATGGCTGCATACATTTGATCAT
>RCMY010000836.1_pt1 | contig 29538 bp, 22 predicted proteins | sample 2041341 | NCBI WGS metagenome assembly RCMY01 (sample SAMN09708234, study PRJNA481090) | Marine sediment metagenome, whole genome shotgun sequencing project. | reverse complement strand
ACCGCAGGATTGGAGCCCGTTGCGGTAACCGGACGTACTGAGAACAGCAGACCCGAAGTTTTCAAGGAGGTCGCAGAAGTCACAAGTTTTGAATTCGATTTTCCAGAAGGGATACGGGCCAACGGAAAAACGACGGCGGCGGAGAACGTTAACCTTCTTCGTTCGGATTGTGCAAATGGATGGTACGAATTGTCACCCTTTCAAGCTTACAATGGTATACAGGGAAAGGCTAGTGACGGAACGCTGCTAAATACGTATATCAAAAACCAACAGGCCCGCCAAATGGATGACGATGCCTTGGCGATTTTAGAGAAGCGGCCGGTCATGGTGCCGGGTGAAGAGGGTATGAAGGATATCGTTATCGTCGAGGCCATCAACGCATCTGCGAAAACGGGGAAGACGGTCAAACTTTCTTGAATCAAGCTTAGCCAATTCCCGAAACTATCCTACTTTTGTAAGTCTTATGCACGCATAACATAAAATTCCAAAAAATATGTACTTAAAAGACTTTGAAATCCGTTGGAGCGATATCGACGCCAACCGGCATTTGGCCAATTCCGCTTATCTTAATTATATGAGCCATACCCGAATGGCCTTTTTGATGGAAATCGGCTTTGATCAAAAGACCTTGGCCGAAAACCAATTTGGCCCCGTGGTCTTCTATGAACATATTTATTATTTTAAGGAAGTATTTCCCGGTAAACCGATAAGGGTATCCATGGAAATCACGGGCATGAGCGAAGACGCCCAATTCTTTGAGTTCCTCCATAATTTTTATGACCATAAGGGAAATAATTTTGCCCGTTGCGAAATGATGGGCGCTTGGATGGATCTCAAGACGCGAAAGCTAACCGGACTGACCAATAATTTTCTTGTTTCTTTTAGCGGGGTCGAAAAAGCAGATGGGTTTCGCGTGTTGACTAAAGAAGATACCCGAAAGTTCGCTAGGGTGCCGATAAATTTGCCTTAGGCTTCCTGGTTGCCAGATAAACCCCTAAAAAAACCAAACAGGCCGCCAAAATTTTGATCGTGGTAAGCGTGTCCTGGCCGGTTAGTAAGGCATATGTTATGCCAATCAATGGCTGCACATAGACAAATGCGCTCAAGGTAGAAGCCTTTAGCTGGGTCAGCGCAAAAATATTGAACAGGTAGGTGCAAAAGGTCGTGCCTACGACGACAAAGGTGATTTTCCAAAGGGCCTCAAAAGGCAAGTTGGGCCAATTTATTTCTGTCAGTTCCTGATATCCGAACGGGAGACAGAGAACTATTCCGATAGTGAAGAGCCATTTCATAAACGTAAACGGATGATATTTGGCAATCAAGGTCTTTGCGCCGATAAGATAGCTTCCATAGAAGACCGAGTTCATCAGGATCAAAAAGTTTCCCAAAGGGATGTTAGGGGCATTCTGACGGACTTCCGCACCGAACAAGATCAGTCCCATTGCACCCATAAATCCGACCCCGATACCGATCAATTTTTTGGGTAGGATTTTTTCTTGGATGAATATGGCGGATAACACCACTACGATAATAGGCGTTATAGTTACCAAGACGGCACTGTTGATAGGGCTGGACAGGGATAGCCCTTTAAAGAACACTAACATATTGGCACCCATGCCCAACACCGCACAGAGCAGCATACGCGGATAGTCTTTTCGTTCTATTGTCTCTTTCGGCCCGAAAATGGAAACGGCCCAAAATAGAATGGAAGCCCCTATAACACGGAGCATAATAAATCCGAACGGTTGAACGTAGGTAGGCATCACGCCCTTGGCAATGGTATGGTTGAGCCCATAAATTGTAGTGGCCCCGATGGCGGCGAATATGGCGAGCGTTCTTTTGCTCAACTATGGATGGCTTGTATGGCGGCGGCAACCGTCTTTTTGCTGTTTCCGATAAAGATTTCATCTTTAACCAATATTACAGGACGTTTAAGAAAGGTATATTGTTCCAAAATCAAATTTTTATAATCGGTTTCCGACAGTTCTTTTTCGTGTAGCCCCTTTTGGCGGTAGAGCCTGGCGCGTTTGCTGAACAGGGCTTCGTAGCTTCCGGCCAGATTGTGCATTCGTTCCAGTTGCTTTTCGGTGATGGCTTCTGTTTTTATATCCTGTAGTTCGACGCCGTTCAAAGGTTGCAATTCCTTTATAATGCGCTGGCAGGTGTCACAGGTGCTGAGGTGGTAAATTTTGTGCATAGACTAATTATGGTTAATTCATACGCGGTCACTGAGCGTAGCCCATACCCGGTCACTGAGCGTAGCCGAAGTGAAGGCAGGAATCTGTTGAATTGGGATTTTGTGTTCTACAAAGAAACCCATTTCCTTCGAATTACACTATTTTTGACATCCACCTAAAAAAGAGAACTTTGGAAAATATATTCGATACCACATTACAGAACCGCAAACTCCTAAATAAAATTTTGGACAACACGCCCAGGGAACAACTACTCGAGATCCCTACCGGATTTCGCAACAATATTTGGTGGAATATCGCCCATGTTGTGGTTACCCAACAGCTATTGGTATATAAGTTGAGTGGTTTACAAATGCGGGTACCCAATGAATTCGTAGAAAAGTTCAAAAAAGGAACGGTACCCGATGGCACGGCAACAGAGAAAGAAATCAAGGAGATTGCGGCCTTTCTGATATCTACTGCCGAATGGGCGAAAGAAGATTATGAAAACGGACTCTTCACAGATTTTAATGAGTATGCCACAAGCCTAAACGTGACTTTAAAGAGTGTGGAAGACGCGATGGTCTTCAACATGTTTCATGAGGGAATACATTTGGGTGCTATACTTGCTTTGCAGAAAATGGTTGAAAAATAAGGCCCCCCTTAGTAGAATTTACGATTTGGTCTTGGTCGCAAGAAATGGTTTAACTTCTTTGAACGGCAGGGTCAGAACAATCGGCCCGTCGGCATAGGAGGCCACTTCGTAGGGGTTGTAGAGCAGTTTCACGCCTTCTTTGGTAAAGCCGATATTCTCGGGCAGATAAAAACTGTCCTTTTCGAACATGAATCCGGTATCGTTGATGGAGGCTCCCGCGGGGATGGCTTCCTGCTCGCGGAATTTTGTCTCGGCATATTTCTGAAAATCCTTACGATTTTGAAAGAGCTGCCAATTTTCCAGTTCTACGCCTCTTTTCTTATCGAAGTTCAGGAAACGTTTGGCACTATAGCCATGGGCGCCTCCCGTAAACACGTAAGAATTCAGTTCTAAGGTCAGTACTTTTTTATCCTCATAAACGACCTTGCCATCAATTTTGGCTTCCCAAGGCGTGATTTCTTCGGAATACAGGTCCTTTAGTTCTGAATATCCATTTTTAAATGAAATCAGGGCGTCATCGAGATTGGCGACTTTTATGTCATCATCAAATAGAAGCAAAGAAATAATTTCTTCTTGTAAGGCGGTATTGATAGTGTTTGCAGCTCTGGTGCGTTCAACGGCCCGGGGTATGGTAATGGAGATTTGGGGACAGTCCGCGCATTGGGTTTCGCGCAGGTTAAGAGGTTCAAAGGTAAGTTTATCTTCTTTTTTTTGACAGCCGATCAGCACTAGAAAAATCAAGAAACAGGTCAATGGGGCTTTCATAAATTTGGGATATGGGGTCGGTTTATAGCGTAAATAGGCTTGGAATACCTCTGTATTTATACTCCTGCCATTCAAAATGCGGCTTTTTGTGTCTTTCTTTTTACCTTTGCCGACGTTAAAATGTTTAACCGTAGCTATGGCTATGCTTAAAATTTTTGCCTTAGCAAGGAAAAAAATAAATTTCCCAAAACTTCCGATTTTCTAAATAGCACGCGTATATCAAAGATAACGATACATTTGTATGAATAATTGTAGAAAATGGAAGAAAAAAAGTTAAAGTTCAATACGAAAACGATTCATGGTGGGCAAAGTCCGGATAAAGCTTACGGTGCAGTGATGCCCCCAATCTATCAGACCTCGACTTATGCGCAGACCACGCCCGGCGGACATCAGGGTTATGAATACTCCCGAAGTGCCAACCCTACACGGACTGCACTTGAAAATTCATTGGCAAGTATAGAGAATGGAAAATATGGACTTGCATTCGGCAGTGGATTGGCCGCTATCGATGCGGTAATCAAGTTGTTGGATCCGGGAGATGAGGTGGTTTCAACGAACGATTTATATGGCGGAAGTTATCGCCTGTTCAAACAGATTTTCGAAAAATATGGCATCAAATTCCATTTTATCGGGATGCAGGATGCCGATACGATCGAATCTTACATCAACGAAAATACCAAGCTGATATGGGTCGAGACGCCGACGAACCCCATGATGAACGTTATCGACATCGAGGCGGTTTCGCAATTGGCCAAAAAGCACGATATCCTTTTGGCAGTAGATAATACGTTCGCCACGCCCTATCTGCAGACACCTTTGGATATGGGTGCGGACATTGTCATGCACTCCGCAACCAAATACCTTGGCGGCCATAGCGATGTAGTAGTAGGGGCTTTAGTGGTTAAGGACAAAGAACTTGCCGATAAGCTCTACTTTATACAGAACGCCAGCGGAGCGGTCTGCGGGCCGATGGATAGTTTTTTAACCTTGCGGGGCATCAAAACGCTTCATGTTCGGATGCAGCGCCACTGCGAAAACGGGCGGGCTGTGGCCGAATATTTGAAAAAACATCCCAAAATCGACAAGGTCTTTTGGCCCGGTTTTGAAAATCATCCCAATCATGACATTGCCAAGCGGCAGATGAAGGATTTTGGGGGAATGGTGTCGTTTATTCCCAAAAGCCGTACCGAGGCGGATGCCGTTAAGATTGTCGAAAAGTTAAAGGTCTTCACTTTGGCCGAATCTTTGGGCGGTGTGGAAAGTCTGGCGGGCCATCCGGCGAGCATGACCCATGCCAGTATTCCGAAAGAAGAACGCGAGAAAAGCGGGGTGGTAGACTCCCTGATCCGGCTTAGCGTCGGTATTGAGGATGCCGGGGATTTGATTGCCGATTTGGGGCAGGCCATTGGCTAGTCCCCTCGGGGAGGGCTATGGATGGGACAATTGAATTGTTAAGCCAACCTTTTTCTTGGCAAGTTCAATCAAGTTCGATATATTTCAAAAATAATCACTAAACTGAATCAAAAAAACCAATTTAATTATATGAATGCAAATATAAAAGAATTCATGGCTAATGTTGAAAGAAGAAACAGCCATGAACCGGAATTTATGCAAGCGGTACAAGAGGTGGCCGAATCTGTAATTCCCTATATCGCAAAACATAAAATCTACAAAGACCAACAGATTTTGGAGCGGATGGTAGAGCCTGAGCGCCTAATTTCCTTTCGTGTGGTCTGGTACGATGATAATGGCAAAATACATGTGAACCGTGGCTATCGCGTACAGATGAATTCCGCTATCGGACCTTATAAAGGGGGTCTCAGGTTTCATCCGACGGTAAATGCAAGTATCCTGAAATTCTTGGCGTTCGAGCAGGTCTTTAAAAATAGTTTGACCACATTGCCTATGGGCGGTGGCAAGGGCGGTTCCGATTTTGATCCCAAGGGGAAATCGGATAATGAGATCATGCGGTTCTGCCAATCGTTTATGGCAGAACTATGTCGTCATATCGGGCCTTTTACCGATATACCTGCCGGGGATATTGGAGTCGGTGCCCGTGAAATCGGCTTCATGTTCGGTACCTATAAAAAAATTAAGAACGAATTTACCGGAGTACTTACCGGAAAAGGATTGTCTTGGGGCGGATCAAAAATACGTCCGGAATCCACCGGATACGGAACGGTATATTTTGCGCAGAGTATGCTTAAGACTAAGAACGACGATGTGGAAGGGAAAACGGTGGTCATTTCTGGTTCTGGAAACGTGGCGCAATTTGCCGCCGAAAAAATCATCGATTTAGGAGGTAAGGTTATCGCCCTTTCCGATTCAGGAGGATGTATTCATGATCCGGAGGGTATAGATGGAAAGAAACTGGCCTTTGTTATGGACCTTAAGAACGAAAAACGCGGGCGGATATCAGAATATACCGAAAAGTATTCTTCTGCGAAGTATTTTGAGGGTAGAAGGCCGTGGGACATCAAATGCGATATTGCCCTGCCCTGTGCCACCGAGAACGAACTGAGTGAAAAGGATGCCAATATCTTGTTGAAAAACGGTTGTGTCTGTGTTTCGGAAGGTGCCAATATGCCTTCTACCCCTGGGGCCATGCAGGCATTTCGAAAAGCGAAGATTTTATATGCTCCCGGAAAGGCTTCCAATGCCGGTGGCGTTTCTGCGTCGGGCTTGGAGATGACTCAAAACTCCCTACGATATAGCTGGGTACGTGAAAAAGTTGACGACAGGCTCCGGGGCATCATGGAAAACATTCACGAATCTTGCATCCAGTATGGCATGGAAGAAGACGGCTACTGTAATTACGTTAAAGGCGCGAATATCGCCGGTTTCGTGAAGGTAGCTGATGCGATGCTGGCGCAGGGGGTTATTTGATCTGACCTGCAAGGTATTCCCGACCGTAGGGAGGGTTCCTTGTAGGTCTCGGAGGTTATTATAAGCATATCGAAATAAAGCTACAAGAATCGCTCATACCTTGCAGGTTAGTCTGGACAGAACTATGCAGGAAGAATAAGAGACTTACAACCCTATGCAAATAACCACCAAAGCCATAATCCTAACTTCCTTGAAATACGGCGATACCAGCCTTATCGTCAAGGCATTTACGGCTTCGGACGGGTTGAAAAGTTACTTGTTGAAAGGTGTGCTATCCTCTAAAAAGGGAAAACTGAAATCCGCTTATTTTCAACCGCTAACACAGCTGGAAATCGTAGCTAATCATAGGAATAAAGGTACTTTAGAAAGCATACGGGAAGCGAGAATCAACTACCCATACCGAACGGTACATAGCGATATTTCCAAAAATGCCATGACGCTCTTTCTGGCCGAGATGTTGGGCCACAGTATCCATGAGGAAGAGGTTAACCAAGGCCTTTTTGAGTTTTTGGAAGCGTCTTTACAATGGTTGGATATGAATAATGAAATATCCAATTTTCATTGTCATTTCCTGATACAGCTTACCAAATATTTGGGATTTTATCCAGATACCTCCGCAATGTGCGCTTCATGTTTTGATTTAATGGAAGGTGAGTTTACCGATACTCCGTCGCTTCATCCGCTGCTGACCGGGGAGAATCTTGGCTACTTCAAAAGCTTCTTGGGCATACATTTTGATGCAATTCATACGATCAAAATGAACAAAACAAACCGACAAGAGCTTTTGCAATCTTTGGTGCTGTATTTTGAACTGCATCTACAAGGCTTCCGAAAGCCAAAATCCCTTGCCGTCTTGAACGAAGTATTCGGATAACATGAAACGTACTGTCCTCGGACTTCTTTTCTTTTCTTTTCAATTCCTTTTCGCCCAGCAGATTACCGTTTTGGATGCTGAGGACAGGGAGCCTATTTCCAATGTGGTCATCTATAATGCCGACCGCTCCAAGACTGTGCTTAGTGATGGCAACGGCAAATGTGACCTATCCTCGTTTAATCGTAACGAGCGGCTTACCTTCAAACATCTGAGCTACAATGTACGTAGGGCTACTTTGGCCCAAGTTTTAAGGCATCGGGGCGTACTTTATCTCGTAATGAAAGCTGAGCAGCTTGACGAAGTGGTGCTGTCCGTCTCAAAATGGGAACAGCAGAAAAAGGACATCCCAAATAAAATCATGACTTTGGATACTCGAGACATCGCATTTACAAACCCACAGACTTCCGCCGATCTTTTGCAGAACAGTGGGAGGGTATTCGTTCAAAAAAGTCAGATGGGCGGTGGAAGCCCAATGATCCGAGGCTTTGCTACGAATCGCTTATTACTTTCCGTGGATGGCGTACGTATGAACAATGCCATCTTCAGGGGCGGCAACTTGCAGAACGTGATTTCAATCGATCCGTTTACGGTCAAGAAAACCGAGGTTATCTTTGGGCCCGGTTCGGTAATCTACGGCAGCGATGCCATTGGTGGCGTGATGAATTTTTACACCAAGGATGCCGTTTTTGCTAATGGAAAAGAAATGAGGGTCACGGGAAATACCGGGTATCGCTTCGCCTCCGCCAATACCGAAAATACGCTGCAATTCGATATTAACCTGGGCAAGAGAAAATGGGCTTTTTTGACGAATGCATCCTATTCCGAATTTGGGGATTTGCAACTGGGCGCACATGGTCCGGATTCCTATCTGCGGAACACCTATTTGGTCAGAAGAAACGGGGAGGATGTAATGGTTGCCAACGAAAATCCCAAAAAACAACATCCCACAGGGTATCATCAAATCAATCTGATGCAGAAAGTCGGGTATCGGCCGAATGCTACGTGGAATTATAAACTGGGACTCCATTATTCCGAGACTTCCGACTATGCCCGGTATGACCGTTTGATACGTCCGGATAAGGAAGGCAGCGGTTTAAGGTCTGCGGAATGGTTCTACGGCCCCCAAAAATGGTTTATGGGCAACCTACAGCTCGAAAAAAAAGGCAAAGGTGTTTTTTATGACGGATTAAAATTGACTACTGCCTATCAACATTTTGAGGAGAGCCGAAACGATCGCGATTTTCAGGACTTGACCCGCTTTACGACCCAGGAAAAGGTCGATGTCATTTCAACTAATCTCGATTTTGAGAATAAAAAAATAGGAAATTTAAGGTTGTACTACGGAGGGGAATATATCTTTAATAAGGTCCGTTCCGACGGCAGCCAACGAAATATCGAAACCAACGAGGTCGCCGATGCTGCTTCAAGATACCCTGATGGTTCGACTTGGCAGAGTGCGTCGGGCTACATCAACGGGGAATATCAGGCCAAGCCTAATTTCACATTGCTTTCCGGATTACGGTATAGCCATGTTTGGATAGATGCTGTTTTTGACAAGACGTTTTATCCCTTTCCTTTTGACAATGCCGATTTGAACAACGGCGCATTGACCGGAAGTCTTGGTTTTAGCTGGTTTCCGAAAGAACATCTACAAATTACTTTGAACGGATCGACGGGATTCCGTGCCCCAAACATCGACGATATCGGAAAAATCTTTGATTCCGAACCCGGGGCGGTGGTCGTGCCCAATCCCGATTTGGAGCCCGAATATGCCTATAATATTGAGCTAGGAGTGCAAAAAAACTTCAACGATAAGCTAGTGCTTAAGGGAGCGGCATTTTACACCTATTTGGTAGATGCCTTGGTGCGTCGAGATTACCAATTCAACGGCGCATCACAAATCGAATATAACGGAGAGCTAAGCGACGTACAGGCCATACAAAACGCCGCCAAGGCCTATGTATACGGATTCGAATTCGGTTTGGAAGCTTTTCTCTCCGACCAATGGTCGCTCGTTTCGAACCTGACCCTGACCGAAGGTATCGAAGAAGAGGAAGACGGCACCGATTCCCCCGGGCGGCACGTAGCCCCAACATTCGGAGATTTTCACGTGATATGGAAAAAACAACGCTGGAAGAACGATCTGTTCCTAAACTATAACGGGGAAATATCCTTTAAAGACCTCGCCGCATCCGAACGTGGTAAAACCTATATCTACGCAGCTGATTCGGAGGGTAACCCGTATTCCCCATCATGGTATACTTTGAATTTCCGTTCGCAGTTTTCCATATCAAATACATTAAAGGCTTCTTTTAGTCTTGAAAATATGACTAACCAACGTTACCGTTCGTATTCTTCGGGCATTGCTGCCCCGGGAAGGAATTATATCGTAGGATTGGGTTACAGCTTTTGATTTTTTTTTGGCTCTCCTCTTTTTCAAAAAGGGGAGCCCGCCCAAACGCCAGCCCGACAAAGTCATTCTGGTGGGGTACGGGCGGGATTAAGTAACAAATTAGAATGTTTTTAAAGTCAAGCTCTTTGACTTAATCCCTCCGACCCGCCGAAGGCGGCCCACCTCCCTTTGGGAAAAGGGAGGAGCCATTACCAGGCCACACGAAACATACCCCACAAAAAAACCCCAACATTGCTGTCAGGGTTCTTTCCTATAAAAATATATAGCGATTTAGTTATCGTCAACCGCATCCTCGATAGCATCACCGGCATCGTCTACGGCTTCCTCAATATTATCCGCGGCCTCTTCGGCGCCGTCTTGAATATCGTCGCCCAATTCTTTCATTTTGTCGCTTGCCTCATCCATGGCATCACCGGCCTCTTCCATAGCGTCTTTCGACTTGTCTTCGGCATCCCTGCAAGAAACGAAGGATAGGCTTAGTGCAAGCATCAAAATTGAACTTAAAAGTACTTTTTTCATGGTTTTTTGTTTTTTTGTTTTTGTTGCAAGGATATACGGATAGATTTAATTCTTGGATTTCAAGGATGCAATATCCGTGAAATCCGACCAAAATCCCTAATTTTGCAGCCTTTAATTAATGATGGATAATAGGGGATATGAAATTCGCGGAATATAAAGGATTAGATCTGCCCAAGGTAGCCGAGGAAGTTCTCAACTATTGGAAACAAAACGGAATTTTCGAGAAAAGCGTTTCCACAAGGGAAGGCCAGCCTAGTTATGTCTTCTACGAAGGACCGCCGTCAGCGAACGGAATGCCAGGCATCCATCACGTGATGGCCCGTACGATTAAAGATATTTTTCCCAGGTACAAGACCATGAAAGGTTTTCAGGTCAAACGGAAGGCCGGTTGGGATACGCACGGACTGCCTATTGAACTGGGCGTCGAGAAAGAACTTGGCATTACCAAAGAGGATATCGGCACTAAAATATCCGTAGCAGAATACAACGAAGCCTGCAAAAAAGCGGTCATGCGCTATACCGATGTGTGGAACCGAATGACCGAACAGGTAGGCTATTGGGTCGATATGGAGGATCCGTACATCACCTACAAACCGAAGTATATGGAATCGGTCTGGTGGTTATTGAAGCAAATCTATGATAAGGGATTAATATATAAAGGATATACCATTCAACCCTATTCGCCCAAAGCGGGCACGGGCCTAAGTTCGCACGAGCTCAATCAGCCCGGTACGTATCAAGATGTTACTGATACAACGGCTGTCGCACAGTTCAAGGCGGTCGAATCTTCGCTTCCAGATTTTTTAAAGGATGAAGGCGACATCCATTTCTTGGCCTGGACGACCACCCCTTGGACGCTGCCCTCGAATACGGCCTTGACAGTCGGGCCGAAAATCGATTATGTTTTGGTGGAGACTTACAACCAATATACGTTCAAGCCCATGAACGTCATTTTGGCCAAAGGTTTGGTGAACGATCAATTTTCGGGGAAATATCGGCATGTCGACTCGAAGCCCAAACTGCTTGAGTACTCTTCCGGGGATAAAAAGATTCCATTCTATGTCGTCAAGGAGTTTAAGGGGAAAGATTTGGTCGGAATAAAATACGAACAACTCCTCCCTTACGCCTTACCCTACCAAAACCCCGAAAACGCCTTCCGTGTCATCGCCGGCGATTTTGTGACCACCGAAGACGGTACGGGCATCGTTCATACCGCACCGACCTTCGGTGCCGATGATGCTCTGGTGGCCAAACAAGCGGTGCCCGAAGTGCCGCCGTTGCTGGTTTTGGACGAGAACGATAACCCTGTTCCCTTGGTCGACCTCCAGGGAAAATTTCGCCCCGAAATGAAGGAACTGGCGGGAAAATACGTCAAGAACGAATATTACGACCTGGGCCAGGAACCTGAAAAATCCGTTGATGTAGAGATTGCCATCAAGCTAAAAGAAGAAAACAAGGCCTTTAAGGTCGAGAAATATGTACACAGCTACCCGAATTGTTGGCGTACCGATAAACCGATCCTGTATTATCCGCTGGATTCATGGTTCATCAAGGTCACCGAGGTCAAAGACCGTATGGTCGAACTGAACAACACTATTAACTGGAAACCTAAGTCGACCGGCGAGGGCCGTTTCGGCAACTGGCTGGCCAACGCCAACGATTGGAACCTTTCACGATCGAGATATTGGGGCATCCCGTTACCAATATGGCGCACAGAAGACAGGCAGGAGGAAATTATCATCGGTTCAATGGCCGAACTGAAGTCCGAAATGGCGAAGGCGGTCGAAGCCGGAGTGCTTGAAAAGGATATTTTTGGGGATTTTGTAGTGGGCGACCTATCCGAAGAAAACTACGACACCATCGATCTGCATAAGAATATTGTCGATGAGATTACCTTGGTGTCTCTATCCGGAAAACCTATGAAACGCGAGGCCGACCTGATCGACGTTTGGTTTGATAGTGGGGCGATGCCGTATGCGCAGTGGCATTATCCTTTTGATTTAAAAGTCCCCTCCCCGGCCCGCCCCAGGGGGGAGGGAGCTAATTCCCCTGTTCACGGTAACGATAAAGTAGATTATCCTCCGTTAGATCAAATGAAAGGTGATTTCCCCGCTGATTTCATCGCCGAAGGGGTAGATCAGACCCGGGGCTGGTTTTACACCCTGCATGCCATCGCCACCATGGTCTTTGATTCCGTGGCGTATAAAAATGTGGTTTCCAACGGACTTGTGCTCGATAAAGAAGGCAAAAAGATGTCCAAACGCTTGGGCAACGCCGCGGATCCTTTTGAGACCATGAACGAACACGGCGCCGATGCGACGCGCTGGTACATGATTTCGAATGCCAACCCTTGGGACAATCTCAAGTTCGATATTGAAGGTATCGCCGAGGTGAAGCGCAAGTTTTTCGGCACCCTGTACAACACGTATTCCTTCTTTGCTCTCTACGCGAATATTGACGATTTTGATTATTCGGAAGATGACATCCCGTTGAACGAAAGGCCCGAAATTGACCGCTGGGTCCTGTCCGAATTACATTCCTTGATTAAGGTCGTGGACGATGCCTATGCCGATTACGAGCCTACAAAAGCTACACGGGCGATATCCGATTATGTACAGGAAAATCTGAGCAATTGGTACGTACGTCTTTGCAGGAGGCGTTTTTGGAAGGGGGATTATCAAAAGGATAAAATATCCGCCTATCAGACGCTGTATACCTGTTTGGAAACGGTCGCCAAACTCTCCGCACCGGTGGCTCCCTTTTTTATGGACCAATTGTATAAAGATTTGACCGCCACCACGAAAAAGGATGCTTTTGAAAGTGTGCATTTGGCGGATTTTTCGAAATACGATGCATCCATGGTAAACAAGGAACTGGAAAGTAAAATGGAAATGGCGCAGACCATATCATCTTTGGTATTGTCCATCCGCCAAAAGGAAAAAATCAAGGTGCGCCAGCCGCTACAAAAAATAATGATTCCCGCTTTGAGCGATAAGCAAAAACAGGAAATCGAAGCGGTTGCTGATCTGATAAAATCGGAGGTGAACGTAAAAGAAATCCAATTATTGGACGATGCCTCCGGAATTCTGGTTAAACAGATTAAACCGAATTTCAAGGTCTTAGGGCCGAAGTTCGGTAAGGACATGAAAAAAATAGCTCAAGCCGTCAGTAAGTTAGGGCAAGAGGATATCCAAAAAATAGAGCGAGAGGGAAAAATATCCCTCGACATTGAAAATAAAATCATTACATTAGAGTTACATGATGTAGAGATAGCTTCGCAAGATATCGAGGGTTGGTTGGTGGCCAATCAAGGCTCGCTTACCGTGGCACTTGACGTTTCGATCAATGAGGAACTTAGAAAAGAAGGTATCGCGCGGGAATTGGTGAACCGGATACAGAATATCAGAAAGGATTCGGGGTACGAAGTAACCGACAAAATAGATGTAAAAATTCTTAAAGACGGGTTCGTCGAAAAGGCGGTCGAAAGCAATATCGAATACATAAAGACCGAGACCTTGACCGCAGAGCTAGATTTTGAGGAAAAATTGGAAAAGGGTACTGAGGTGGCCTTTGATGAAGTGAACACTAAATTATTTATTGTAAAACATTAGGTTATGGCAGAAGATTTAAAAGTTAGATATTCGGATAGTGATTTAGCCGAATTCAGGGAGCTGATCGAAGATAAAATAGCAAAGGCCAAGAGCCATTTAGAACTGTTGAAAAGTTCGTATATGAACGATGGCAATAATGGTACGGACGATACCTCGCCTACGTTCAAGGCTTTCGAGGAAGGTTCGGAGACCATGAGCAAAGAAGCGAACACGCAATTGGCCATCCGCCAAGAAAAATTTATCCGTGATCTTAAGAACGCCTTGCTGCGTATCGAGAACAAGACCTTTGGCATTTGCCGCGTAACCGGTAAGCTCATTGCCAAAGAACGCCTTAAACTGGTGCCGCATGCAACCTTGAGCATCGAGGCCAAAAATATGCAGCAGTAGGCGTTAACAGGATAAGACCTGTAAGGCGGCTCACTGAGCTTGTCGAAGTGCGCTCTACGTTGTAGGCGTGATTCCTTGTAGGTATGATGGGAGCGTTTTTTGAGGTTAGGTTCTGATTCGGCATCCGCATTAGACCTACAAGGAGGTCGCTAACGCCACAACACCTTGCAGGTCAGGTTTCCGGAATACTTTGAAGGTCTTGTTGATTCATTGCAATGAAACAAATCTTTCTTGTCATTTTCTTAACGGCAAATATTCTCCACGCCCAAAAATTAGTCAAGAAATCTATCACAAACCCTGAAATAGAAGCCATAAACCTAGATGTCACGAACAGTTTCGAACTGTCGGTCGATACGGTGCCTGGTAATGAGATAATGGTCGAAGCCAGCATCGATGGGGAGTACAGTAACGACTTATTGGTAAATATCAGGGAATCGGGCAATACACTTTTAGTAAATACTGAATTTCAGCCGAATTTTAAGAATCCTAATGACAAGCTCAGTGCCCATAAAGTGATTTCCATTGCGTTAAAGGTATTATTGCCAGAACGGAAAAGAGTAACGATTTTCGGAACAGGGTGCAATGTAACGGTGAAGGGCATCTATGGTAAACTAAAAATAACCCTGAATGACGGTAGGTGCCATCTAGAAAATATTTCCGGCATCGCGGATATCGCCACCCAAAGCGGAAACATTTCAATAGCGGCCGCTAATGGAGAGATTATAGCGACTACGAAGTATGGCACAGTTGCACAAAACCCCATCCCATCTGGCGAAACTGTTTATAATCTGAGTTCGATAAACGGGAATATCCTTCTTGAGAAAATCGAATAATATTCTTTGAATATCCCTATTTTTGCCCCTGAGACTGTTCTGACATATGTCAGAACAGTCTCTTAATTTCGAATCGAAAACATGAGCTTAAAGAAGTCAATGCTGATTATCGTGGTACTGTTGCTGATAGACCAAGTGAGCAAATTCTACATAAAGACCCATTTCGTATTGGGGGAATCGGTCGATGTTTTTAGTTGGTTCAAAATATTGTTTATCGAAAATTCCGGTGCCGCCTGGGGTGCGAAACTCAGTGATTTTTTACCTGTATCGGAATCGACGGGGAAACTCATTTTAACGGTTTTCCGACTATTTGCCGTGGCTGGAATCGGTTATTGGTTGTACGACACCATTCAAAAAAAATCTTCGAAAACCTTGATAGTGGCCGTTTCATTGATTTTTGCCGGTGCCTTGGGCAACATTATCGATTCTGTTTTTTACGGAATGATTTTTAACGATAGTTACCAGCAGGTGGCCACGGCTTTTTCGGCCGAAGCCTACAGTGATATTTTCCATGGCAAAGTAGTCGATATGCTCTATTTTCCTATCATAGACACCACATGGCCCGAATGGGTGCCCTATTTCGGGGGGTCGGATTTCCGATTTTTCGAACCTGTCTTCAACATTGCCGATATGGCAATTAGTACAGGCGTGGGAATTTTAATTGTCTTCAACAAGAGAGCTTTTGGAAAAAAAGAGGAGAATGAGGAAACTGATACCTGGGAAGATTATGTTGCGAGGTCGGAAAAGCAATAAATCTTTTCCGGAGTAACGCAGTAGTCTAGCGGAATGTCGTATTCTTCGATGTCTTCAATGATTTCTTCCGCTTCGAAAATTGACAATCCTATTTTTATTGCGTCTTTGCCACATTCCTTTAAAAAACTATCGTAGAATCCCTTGCCGTAACCTACGCGATTACCTTTTTTATCGAAAGCCAAAAGGGGAACGAACACCACATCAATCTTATCGGTCGCAATTTCGATACCGTCGACGGGTTCGGGAATATGCCACCGGTTGGTTCGGAGCTTTGTAGCGTCGGTAAGCAAATAGTGTTTTAGGATACCGTTGCCGGTAACTTTGGGAAGAACGACATGTTTATCTTTCCCTTGTAAAATGGAAAGAATAAAACTGGTGTCAATTTCTTTTTGTTGGGAAATAGGAAGAAATATGTGATAATATTCTGAATTCCATATAGGTAAAGTAAGCAAAGCATTTGCAACGGCCAAGCTTAAATCTATAAGGGTTTGTTCTGAGATTGACTTTCTTCGATTTTTGTAGTGAGACCGTAAATCTTTTTTTAACATGATTTTGACCAGACCTAAATCGGAAATCGAAGGTATTATCTACTCTTTTGCATTAACATAGTAGTATACCTTGAAAGAAATCATCAAGAGCAAGTATAGAACTAGGGTTATTATATATTTGTCCATGGGGGTAATTGATTTTGATACGTTAAAACTAGACAAAAAAAATCTTAATAACACTGTTAAAGGAGACTTTTTATCGATGAAATGCACTTTTTAGGTAAATTTTAACTTTTTGATGTTAAAAAGCTTGGATAATTGGATTGGATATTATGTCAAGGTCGGCAAATATAATTATTAAGTAAAAGATTACAATTAGGTCTTACGGAAATTTAAGACACGCTTAATTATCCTATGAAGGTGGAGTAATCTAACTTTGTATAACCCGAAAACCAGCGATGAGAATGTCTCAAGTGACTATAGAAATCCAACTAAGTACTTTGCCCAAAAGTCCGGGGGTGTATCAATTCTATGATGGAGACGAAAAAATATTATATGTAGGCAAGGCAAAGAACCTTAAGAAACGAGTTACTTCCTATTTCACCAAGACCCATGAGTATGGCAAGACCCGGGTGATGGTCAAAAAAATACGGGGTATCAAGCATATTGTGGTACCAACCGAATCTGACGCCCTACTGCTTGAAAACAACTTGATTAAAAAGTACCGACCGCGCTACAATGTTTTACTAAAAGACGATAAATCGTATCCGTGGATCTGTATCAAGAACGAGCGTTTCCCCCGAATTTTTCCGACCCGAAAGCTCATAAAGGATGGTTCGGAATACTATGGCCCATACACAAGCATGAAAACTGTACGTACCCTTTTAGATCTAGTGAAAAGCGTTTATCCGCTGCGGACTTGCAATTATGATCTTTCCCAAGAAAAAATCGATTCAGGCAAGTATAAGGTATGCCTCGAATATCACTTGGGTAACTGCAAGGGCCCCTGTGAGGGTCTGCAAAATGCGGAGGACTATCATGCCCAGATTGACGATATACGGGAAATCATAAAGGGGAATTTCAAGTCTTCGTTGCAGTATTTCAAACATCGAATGAAAGCTTTGGCCGTCGATATGCAGTTCGAAGAAGCCCAGCTCATCAAGGAGAAAATCGAGATTTTGGAAAACTATCAGGTGAAATCGACCGTAGTCAATCCTAAAATTAACAATGTGGACGTCTTTTCCATCATTTCCGACGAATCCCATGCTTACGTCAATTTTTTACAGTTGTCCCACGGTTCGATCATCCGATCACATACCTTGGAAATCAAAAAGAAACTCGATGAGAGCGATGTCGATCTTTTGCAATTAGCTATTGTAGAGATACGGCAGCGCTTCGACTCCGGGTCTACTGAACTTTACCTACCTTTTGAAGTTACCGTCGAACCTCATCTAAAAGTGACCGTACCGAAATTGGGCGACAAAAAGAAGATAGTGGACCTCTCTGAGCGCAATGCCAAGTTTTTTAGGCAAGAACGCTTCAAGCAGATCAAAATTATCGATCCCGACCGGCATACGAACCGGATTATGGCCCAGATGCAAAAAGATTTGCGTCTTTCGGCCGAGCCAAGGCATATCGAGTGTTTTGACAATAGCAACATTCAGGGCAGCAACCCTGTTGCCGCTTGTGTAGTATTCAGAAACGGGAAGCCCTCGAAAAAGGAGTATCGCCATTACAATATCAAAACCGTTGACGGCCCTGACGATTTTGCCTCCATGGAAGAGGTCGTCTATCGAAGGTACAAACGTTTACTGGCCGAGGAAGAATCCTTACCGCAATTGATCGTTATCGATGGGGGCAAAGGGCAGTTGTCATCCGCCTTAAAAAGTTTGGATATTTTAGGCCTCCGGGGAGCAATCGCTATTATAGGTATCGCAAAACGTCTCGAGGAAATCTATTTTCCGGAGGATCCCATCCCCTTATATCTGGACAAGAAATCGGAATCCCTAAAAATTATCCAGCAACTGCGCAACGAGGCACACCGTTTCGGTATTACTTTTCATCGGAACAAACGCAGTAAGGCAGCCATAAATTCCGAGTTGGAAAGCATTGGCGGGATTGGCGAAAAAACGGCCCAAGAGCTGTTGAAAACTTTCAAATCGGTCAAGCGTATCAAAGAAGCTTCCGTAGAAAAGCTGGCGGAAACCATTGGTATGGCCAAGGCCAAGAAAATTTATGGGACGTTTCATTGAGATATAGTATCGACTAAACTGTTCAGTGTTTTGAAGAATATCCGTCACTAAGGTCATTAACGATAAGAAAAGAGAATAAAGAAAAGCGATCTTTTCTCTCTGTTCTAACCACAAAAGATCGATTAGTCTGCCTAAATTTGGAATCTTGAAAAAGCTTCTATTTTTTATTATATTTCTAGGTTTAGGTCTTTTCGTATCGGCACAAGACACCGATAAAAAAGACCTGAAAATTGGCTTGGTACTGAGCGGTGGCGGGGCAAAAGGTCTTGCCCATATCGGTGCGCTCAAGGTTATTGAGGAGGCGGGAATCAAAATCGATTACATCGGTGGTACGAGCATGGGCGCAATCGTAGGCGCACTCTATGCGGCCGGTTATACGGCCACGGAACTCGATTCAATCTTCCGCACTACCGATTTCACCAACCTGATTGAGGATAACCTTCCGCGAAGTGCCAAGACCTTTTATGAAAAGGAGGATTCCGAAAGGTATGCGATTACCTTGCCTTTTAATAAATTCAAAATTTCAGTGCCTCCCGCTTTTTCGGGAGGGCAAAACGTGTACAACGAACTGGTAAAGCTGCTCTACCCTGTAAAGAACATTAAAGAGTTCGATAAGTTGCCAATTCCCTTTCTCTGCATTGCTACCGATGTGGAAACTGGTGAAGAGGTAGTTTTGAAAGAAGGTTATCTGCCCCAGGTCGTCATGGCCAGTGGAGCCTTACCCTCGCTTTTCGAACCGGTTAGGATCGACGGTCGCTTGTTGGTCGATGGCGGGGTGGTCAACAATTATCCGATACAAAAAGTCAAGGACATGGGCGCGGATATAATCATCGGGGTCGATGTGCAGCACGGACTCCGAGATAGGGAAGGTCTGATTTCGGCCACCGAGATTTTACTGCAAATAAACAATTACCGGTCCGTTCTCGATATGGAAGAAAAAACGAAACAGACCGATATCTACATCAAGCCCGAAGTCTCCAATTTCTCGGTCATCGATTTTAATCTCTACGACCAAATCATTGAAAGTGGTGCCGTGGCGGCTAAAAAGAGCTATGGCGATCTTAAAAGACTTGCCATAGAACAAAATGACAGCGAAAGAAAGATTACCAAAATAAAGCCTCAGGAGAAGTTGATAATCGATAACCTGACCGTGACGGGTACTGCAGATTACCCAAGGGGCTACGTAAAAGGAAAATTACGTTTGGGGAAAAATGAAGAGACTACATTTTCTCGGCTGCAACAGGGGGTCGGCAATCTGGCAGCGACCAGAAACTTTCAGACCATACATTATAAACTACAAGACGACGGGACGGGGGAAGATTTAATTTTAGATCTCTCTGAGAACCCCGTCAAAACCTTTATACGTTTAGGCGCCCATTACGATGACCTTTACAAAACGGCGGCTATTCTCAATGTGACTCAAAAACGCTTGCTAACCCGTGACGATGTGGCCTCTTTCGACTTTATCATCGGTGACAATGTGCGCTATAATTTTCAGTATTATGTGGATAAAGGTTCCTATTGGAGCTTCGGCCTCAACTCCAGGTTCAATGATTTTGGAAAGGAAATCGATTTTAATCTGATCCGTGGTAATTTTGAAGTGCCTCCGGGCATTAATGTCAACACTATAAATCTGGATGTTTCCGACCTGACCAATCAGATATACGTTGAGACCGTATTACGTGAAGAATTTGCGTTCAGAACCGGTGTCGAGCATAAATTGTTGAAGTACAGTACAAGAACCTTGGCACAACGCGATGATCAAGTGTCTCCGCTCGGCCGGCCAACCACTGATGGGAAGACATTGTTCGAAAACAGTAATTTTTTCAGCGCCTTTGGCAAGTTGACCCTCGATACGTACGATAATGCCTATTTTCCTTCGAGGGGACTTTTTTTCACCGGCGACTTCCATTTTTACGTATTTTCTTCCGATTTCAACGATAATTTTAAGGAATTCTCAATTGCCAAGGCACGTATGGGTGGAGCTATTCCCATATTAAAAAATCTTTCCCTTACTCTAGAAACAGAAGGCGGTTTCAAACTGGGTACTTCAGATGTCACCTCGTTCGATTTTGTACTCGGTGGATATGGCACCGAATTGATCAATAATTTTACCCCCTTTTTCGGTTATGACTTTCTAAGCCTTCCTGGCAACAGCTTTGTAAAGGCTTACGGAAGGCTCGATTATGAATTCGTACCCAAGAACCACGTCATGTTCACGGCCAATTTTGCCAACGTCGATGACGATATTTTCAGAACGAACGATTGGTTTGTTCTTCCCACTTATTCGGGCTATGGTGTCGGATATGGATGGGAATCTTTTTTGGGGCCGTTGCAAGTACACTACGCATGGTCTCCCGAAGGCAAGAATAGCAATTTCTTTTTCAGTTTGGGCTATTGGTTTTAAGGGGGTGGTTAAAACATTAAATTTAATCGTTACCTTATCCGTCCATTATCGCTGTACCCGTCCATATGGGTGCTCTAAACTAGTCATTACTTTATGAAAGGCAAATCATCTTTTTCTTCCAAATGTATCGTTTGTTTTATTGTAATGGCCTTAGGTGCCAGTGTTTTGCTTCAGGCCCAGACCCAAGACTTTTTATACGGTGACCCACTGCCTGATGCCCCAGAACTTTCTGAGAGGGGCACTCTCACTGTTGGAGTGCGAACCATAGACCTAGTCAATCCCGCGCAAGTGGATATCCTGAATTCCAAGGGAGGCAAAGATGGGATGTACGACCGTCCTTTGACCGTTGAGGTTTGGTATCCCGCGGAGGTATCTTCGGGAACAGAGGTCTCTGTAGCTTATGAAGACTTGATGGGAACCCATGGCGATTCGTTGCGTCCGTTGATTCCCTTTACGTTCAAGGGCAGGGCCGTTCGAGATGCCGCCCCAAAGATTTCGAAAGGAGTCTTTCCGCTGATTGTCGTTTCCCACGGTTATGTGGGTTCGAGATATCTGATGACCTATCTGACAGAAAATCTGGCCTCGAAAGGCTATGTGGTGGTGGCAATAGACCATACCGATTCCACTTTCAAGGATGCCAATGCTTTTCAGAGTACCTTGCTTAATCGGGCCAAGGACATCCGCTTTGTGCTGAACGAAATGGAACGACTGGGAAAATCGGATAGCAAAGATGGTTTATCTGGAATTATTGATGCGGATAACACGGCAATCGTAGGCTATTCCATGGGAGGCTACGGCGTACTGAATGTCGCCGGTGCCGGTTATAGCGATGGTATGGTACAATTTTTTAAGGGGATGACCGAAGGAAGCACTGCAATACAAGCCTTGGCCGCCAGCAATGCCGAGTATCAGGCGCAATCTGATCCTAGAATAAAGGCCGTTGTCGCTTTCGCCCCATGGGGAATGGAACGTGGAGTCTGGGATGCCGAAGGTTTAAAAGGACTAAAAACGCCCACCTTTTTCGTCGCCGGAAGCCAAGACGATATCTCGGGTTATGAAAAGGGAATCAAAGCCATTTATGAGGGCGCCATCAATGCCGACCGCTATCTACTGACCTATATAGATGCGAGGCATAATGTAGCCCCAAACCCTCCGCCAGCGGAGGCCATGTTACCCGGACTGCATATCGACGAATACTACCGCTACGCCGATGCCACTTGGGACCAGCGGAAAATCAACAATATCAACCAGCATTTTGTGACCGCCTTCATTGATTTACACCTCAAAGAGAAGGATACCTCCAAATATCTCGATATTCCCGAAGATTCGAATGCCGAAGATTGGCCAGGTTTCAAGGCCAGATCTTCTACGGGGATGGAATTGTTGCATGCGACTCCGGTGGAGGTCAAAAAATAGGCAGTTGCAGTATGCCGCTAAAACCATTATAATCCCTAAAACAAAACATATTCTAACTCTGGCCTATTTCATGAATGGCTCTCCCTAGCACCTGTATACGTTCTTCGGATGTAGATGGCCCATATCCTTCACAACTGCCAACCACTACTGCCTACTGATCACTATTCACCAAAGTCCGCTTCACCTCTTTCCGCAAATAATATCCTGTAACAATAGTAGCCAAGGTATCCGCAATAGGAAACGATATCCAAACCCCTAGTTCATCAAAGTAATGGGGGAGAATCAAAATCAATGGAATAAAAAAGAATCCCTGTCTAGTCAAGGTCAATAAAAGCGCGGGAACTGCCTTCCCGATAGCCTGAAAATAGGCTGCCCCGATGAGCTGTAGCGCAATAATCGGGGTAGCGGCGAACACGAGCCGCATTGCAAAGGGCGTGTGCTCGAGTACGTAGGCATTGATGGCCAAATCTTCTGCGGACATATCGGGGCCACTGCCCAAAAAGAGTCCGGCAATCTGTTCGGGAAAGATGAACAATCCTACAAAAACAATACTTGCTAGAATAGCAGCGTATTTTATGGCGGTATTTATCGTTTCCCGAACTCTTTGGTAGTTTTCGGCTCCGTAGTTAAAGCCAGCAATCGGTAAAAATCCTTGGGTAACACCGAACACGGGAAACAATGCAAACATCAACATACGCCCGATAATGGCATAGACGGCGACCATGGCTTCGCCACCCAAACCGTAGAGAATATTGTTCATCAATAGATAAATAATGCTTACAACAGCCTGTCGGGAGAGGGTAACAAAACCAAGAGAACCTATTTCCTTTAAAATAGATGGATTCAGACCAAAATGGCTAAGATTGATTTTTAATTCGGAATTTTTAGAGAGGAAGAAATAGAATACATAGGCGAAGCAAACCAAGTATCCTATCGTTGTCGCCCAGGCCGCACCGGCCATACCCCAATCGAAGATGTAGATGAAGACATAGTCCATCAACAGGTTGCCGACAGATGGAATGATCATGGCGATCATGGCAAATTTGGGCTTTCCTTCTGCCCGGATGACCGTGTTGCCCATCATACAAAGGGCCAGAAAGGGTACGCCGTACAGCACAATTTTATAGTACACCTTGGCAGGTTCGAAAATAGCTCCTTTACCACCAAAAGCGGGTATCAAGGTATCAACATAGAAAAGCCCTAGGGCGACCATCGCTACCGTTACCAATACGGTCAAGGTAATCTGATTACCGAAGGTTTTTAGCGCCTTTTCACTGTTGTTCGCACCTAGCGCACGGGAAATTATGCTCGACCCCCCGATGCCGATGGCCATACCCAAGGCGCCGATAAAAAAGGATACCGGCAGCACCACGTTGATGGCAGCAATAGCGATGGGCCCTATCCAATTACCCACGAAAATGGAATCGACCAATACATTGAGCGACATCACCAGAATACCAATAGATGCCGGTACGGACTGCCGGATCAATAATTTACCGATCGGTTCTGAACCAAGTTGTTCTGCGGATACGTTTGCCATACGTCATTGCGAGCTTTACCGCCGAAGGCGTAAAGCGTGGCAATCTTTTGAACTTCGCTAAAAGGCTCAACAGATTGCCACGTCACCTTAAAGTTTTTGGTTGAATTTAAACATTTCGCCAGCTCCTTGCAAAGACGTCCGCTAAGCGGGCAACGCTCCAGTTTCCTGCCATGCGTTCACCCAGTCCGCCATCACCTGCACCCAGACATCGCTATCGTTCAAACACGGAATATGGGTATAGCTCTCACCTCCTGCCTCCATAAACTGCTCTTTGCCCTCCATGGCGATTTCTTCCAAGGTTTCCAGACAATCGGAAACAAAAGCGGGGGTGATCACGGCTAGCCGCTTTACACCTTCCTTGGCCAACCGCTCGAATTCATAATCGGTATAGGGTTTAAGCCAAGGGTCACCGGCCAAGCGGGACTGAAACGACGAGCTGACCTTATTTTCGTCCAACCCTAATTCCGCGTTTACCAATTCGGTCGTTTCATAGACCTGATGGCGGTAGCAGGTATTGTGTGCTACGGAGTTGATACTGCAGCAACTACCATCTATTTTACAGTGGTAGCTGGTAGGATCCGATTTTCGGATGTGCCGTTCAGGAATACCGTGATATGAAAAAAGGATGTGGTCGTATTCGAAATCCTTCAATCCCTCGGCAATACTTTGGGAAAGCGCTTTGATATACTCTGCGTTGTGGTAGAAGGCCGGTAACGTAGTCAATCGCATTTGCGAAAAAAATTCCTTTTGTACTTCCATGGTCCTAACCACAACGGTTTCATAAGACGACATGGCGTAATGTGGATATAGCGGCACCAACAACACCTCGTCAACGCCTTTATCCTTTAACTCCTGCATCGCATTTTTTATGGTCATCGTACCGTATCTCATACCTAGGGCCACGGGCATCTCAGTGTGATTTTTTAGTTTCTCGGTAAAACGTTCCGAAATGACGATCAAGGGCGAGCCTTCGTCCCACCAAATCTTGGCATAGGCCTCGGCCGATTTCTTGGGTCGGGTCTGAAGAATGATGCCGCGTACGATGATATTCCGAAGCACTTTATTGACATCGATAACCCGTTCATCCATCAGAAATTCGTCGAGATAGGGTTTGACATCCTTTGCAGTGGGACTTTCTGGTGAACCAAGGTTTACGAGCAATACTCCTTTCATAGCATGAATTTTTTCCAACTGCAAAAATAAGCCTTGAAACTCATCTCGCTGGCATATCATCCGAATTGTTTTTGATGCCACCATAGATTCCATCAATTTTTGAATTGATTGGATCCAAAAGTTGACCTAATCGGTCGTCTTTGCAGCTAAAAATTCTAGAGATAGGAAAATACGTCACAGAATTGGGCGTTATACCCTAGAACAGTATCGGTTTTAACTATTTTCAGGGATATACCTTATCACATACTTCCCTAATTTTGTACAAGTTCCGCTTGTCGCCCTACGCATACCGCAAATCGCTTTCTGAGCGAATAACGAAAGACGTAAAGCGAATAGCGAAAAATAGAGTTTATGCGCCCCCTACTTATCATATTATTTTGTCTTTTTGCCTTTTCAGGATATTCCCAGGAAAAGAACAGTCTGCTCTGGGAAATTTCGGGCAACGGCCTCGAGAAGACTTCTTACCTCTATGGCACGATGCACGTGAGCAAAAAAATTGCCTTTCGGCTGGACGATGTGTTCTACGAGGCCTTGGATCAAAGCGAGATGGTCGCGCTGGAATCCGATCCCGGACTTTGGCTCGAAAATAGCGATGCGATGGGCAACAGCGCATTGGGCCATGGTGGTGGATACGTTGCCAAAGGCTTTTACGCTAATGCTTTCAAGGTCGAAAACCCCAAAAAAGAACTGTTGGGTGCCTACCTCGCTTATGAAGACCGTATTGTCAACAACATTCTGTACCGTACCAACGAGTATTCCCAAAATTTTGAAGAGGAAACATATCTGGATATGTTCATCTACCAGGCGGGCAAAAAGTTTGACAAACCTATCATTGCCCTTGAAGACATGGAAGAGTCGTCGGCCTTGGTAGGGCGCGCCAGTTTGAACGCCATGAAACAGCGGCCCGATGAATGGCTGCAAAAAAAGATGCAGCAGTCCGACCCCATGTTTTTATTACAGGATGCCTACCGCGAGCGGAATATCGCCTTATTGGATTCCATCGACCGGGCCATGTATACCGACCATTACATGAAAAATATGTTGTACATCCGCAACGCCAATATGACGGAGCGGTTGGATTCCGTGATGCCAAAAGGCAAGGTGTTCGCCGGAATCGGTGCTGCCCATTTGCCTGGAGAAAATGGCGTTATCGACCTCTTACGAAAAAAGGGATATACCGTAAAACCCATGGTTTCAAAATCAAGTGCCAAGGGAAAAGCATTGAAACTAAAGTTCGAGCAAAAGAAGCGCAAAAACGAGTATAGATCTTATGGGGTCGAAGATGGATTTTTTATGATGGACCTTCCCAATAAGCTCTATCCGGTATCCGATCAGGGCAAGACCACCTATGTTTCCCCCGACCTGGCCAATGGTAGTTTCGTGGTCGTAAACCGTATTCCGACCTATTCGTTTTTAAAGCAGGATGCTGTCTATACTTTGAAGGATATCGATAAGTTGTTATTCGAGAATATCCCCGGAAAAATTTTGAAAAAAACCTTTATTGAAAAGGATGGTTTTAAGGGATTGGACATCAAGAACCAATTGAAGAACGGTGACCAACAACGGTATCAGATTTTCCAGACTCCGCTTGAAATACTCATTTTCAAAATGGGCGGTGAAGGCGATTACGTGACGCAGCATTCCGATAGAATCTTCAATAGCTTGACATTTAAAAAGACTATAGATGAAAAAGTCCTTCTTTCTTCGGATTTCGAAGATTTTGAGGTGCAGATGCCCGCCTTGCATAGCTTTACAAACCAAAGCCGTAACGGCGACCGTTGGATCGAGGGCTATGATGAAAAAAGGGAGTCCTATTATTTTCTTCGGAAGTCCGTCTTGAACGATTTCAGCTTTATCGAGGTCGATACCTTCGAGCTGAAACAGATTCAAAAACGGTTTTATCAAGATTTGGAACTAAAGCCCCGTTATCGGGATGTCGACGGCAAACGTTTGATTTCATCGGGAATTTTCGATACGGATTCCGGGAAGCGATTGCATTTGATGACGAGCTTCCGTGGCGGTGAATATTATCTTTTGGGCATTTTGACGGAATTTGGCAAAGAAGCGGAAGAATTTTTTGAATCCTTTCGACTAAAACCGACGAAATACGATGCTCCTTTCGAAACAGTGGTCGACACCGCCCTTTATTTCAGTACGAAAAGTATGGTCAAACCACCAAAATTTGTGGAGAGCAGTAACAGTTATTACAGCGGTGCACCGAAAACGAAACCGTATGACCCTTTCCATAAAAAGACGGTATATCGCAACAAAAATGACGAAGCCATCACGGTAGAATTGAACAAAACCCATGATTTCATGATGTTCCACAATCTCGATTCCGCTTGGGCCTTGCGAAAAAAAATGTATGCCTATAAGCAGTTCAATAGTATTCAAGAAGAGAAGAAGACTACACCTGACGGTTATCATGAGATGCAGTTAACCTTAACCGATACGGCCAGTACCCGGGGCATTTTGATCAAGAACATTATTAAGGATGGTTTACTGTATGAACTCAAAGCGGTAGTGGACACCATCGAAAGACCGAGCCGCTTTATCACCGAGTTCTTTGGGAATTTCACTCCCAAGGATACCATTATCGGACGTGATATATCTGAGGATAAAGTCCCCGATTTTTTTGCCGCTTTACGCAAAAACGACAGCATCGTACTCGACGGCCACCGCTATCTGAAGTTTGATAAAACGCATGCCGATTCGTTAAAACACTATATCTCCGAATTTGAGTTTAGTCCCGCTTTGCGACAGATACAATCGTACCTAATTCTGCAATTGGGACAGTTAAAAGAGGTGGATGATACGTCATTTTATAAAGATTTCTATACCGAATCGTACAACAATTCAACTGCGCAGGCCATGATTTTGCAGTCCATCTCCCAAAAATCCGACGAAGCTTCGGCAGCTCTTTTACTCGAACTGATGGCGACCGATCTCCCCTTGTTGTCCAATACCTTCCATATCAGCTACATCTTCGCCCCTTACCGTGAAAATCTTCCGTTGGCCAAAAAACTGTTCCCTGAATTGCTGCAATACAGTAGCATAAGCGAATACAAGGCCCCGATATTTTCGTTATTGGCCAAATTGGTGGCCGAGGGCGGACTAAAGCCGAAAGTCTATAAAAAATACAAATCCCAAATCCTGAACGATGCCAAGATCCAGTTGAAGCGCCAGTTGGGGAGGGATGTGATTCCGAATGCGCAGGATTTTTATAGCCCTAGAACCCCAACACAAGATAAGGGTGTGCTAGAAGATTATGTCACGCTGTTGTACCCGTTCAACAACGAAAAACGAGTGGCGCAATTCTTCGAAAAGGTAGCTTTAATAAAAGATTCCGAAATCCGTACTACTTATATCGCCCTTTTGGCAAAAAACAACCAGTCTGTTCCTGAAGAGAAACTTATGGACTTGGCCGCTGATGTCAACACCCGACAGCTTCTGTTCGACAAACTCAAAAAGACCGGCAAACCAGAATTATTTCCGGAAACGTTTAAAACACAGAAAGATTTGGCGGAAGCGCTACTCTTTCGTGGCGGTACTTACCTTGCGGCTCGCGATTCGGTTGCCTTTCTGACCGAAAAGTCCTTGGTGTACAACGGCAAAAAACTGACCGGATATTACTTTAAAAAACGTAACAACCAAGACTACGACAAGAATTTCAACATACACCTTTTGGTCTTCGAGAATGGCAAAGAACTACAGACCGAAGTTTATTATGAGAACGGTGGTATGCGTATTGAAGATACCGACACCGATGAAGACGTAATCGGATACGTAACTGAGGCGTTTTTGCTGAAAGACCGGCAGCGTGCCGATGTGTATCGGCCGAATGGGTATGGCGGGGGCTATGGGCATTATGGGTTTTGAATATTTTTTCACCCGCCGGTTAGAGGGCCTATAACAAAATCTGGACGAAATTTCCACCGACCATAAGAGTCCAATAAAATGTTATTTAACGAAACTATTAAAAAGGACCAGAAATGGGATACTCCCGCGAAAGATTCTGCGCTCTGGGAAAACAGTTTCGTAAAACGGCCGTTTTATGGTACTGAACGGAGCCGCATTTTCTAACCGCGCTGAGGTCTATTCCGATTGTGCAATAAACCTTACCATCCATACATTTTCCAAATGATATGATGGGGAAAAGAACTATCTTTAATCTAAATTTATTCAACCAAACATTCCAGTAGTAAAGTTTAAAAAAGTCTGGATGCGAACGCCAACTTTTTAGCCCTTCCTTACCTAGTTTCCTCTCTATGTCCGCCATTGCAAGTTTTTTCTGCAAACATCCAGTAATACACGCTTTTCATAAATAGAAGGCATATTACCCAACAATTTACACCAAATTGAACTAAGGATTCCTAAATCCTTTAAAGAGTA
>RCMY010000835.1_pt1 | contig 29542 bp, 35 predicted proteins | sample 2041341 | NCBI WGS metagenome assembly RCMY01 (sample SAMN09708234, study PRJNA481090) | Marine sediment metagenome, whole genome shotgun sequencing project. | reverse complement strand
CAGAAAGCTCACTTCGGCTCTCCTGCGGAAACATAAGCGGTTTTGACGGTTGTGTAGAACTCAGCCGCATAAGACCCCTGTTCGCGTGGGCCATAGCTGGAGGCACCACGCCCGCCGAATGGCACGTGGTAATCCGTTCCTGCCGTTGGCAAGTTCACCATAACGCAGCCTGCGCGCATGTTTGCGCGAAAGTGGCTCGCCCGTGCCAGCGAACGTGTCATGATGCCAGCGGTCAGACCGAACTGCGTATCATTGGCCAACGCAAGCGCTTCGTCGTAGCTATCGGCCTTTTGCACACATGTGATGGGGGCGAACATTTCCTCGCGGTTGATCCGCAGGTCATTGTGAGAATTCACAAATACTGCGGGTGCCATGTAGTAGCCTTCGGTCGCCATCTCTAAACGGTTGCCGCCGCACAGCAGTTCTGCGCCCTCGGACTTGCCCGTTTCGATGTACTCAAGGTTTTGGGAAAGCTGGCTTTCGCTCACGACTGGCCCGATCTGGGTGCCATCCTCAAGCGCGTGACCAACTTTCAGGGCCTTGGCCGCCGCAACCAACTTTTCGACAAATGCATCATGCACGGACGCATGCACAATCAGTCGGCTGGCGGCAGTACATTTCTGACCTGTACCCCCAAAAGCTGACCCTGCAGCATGAGTAACCGCCAAATCCAGATCGGCGTCGTCCATGACTATCAGCGGGTTTTTCGACCCCATCTCCATCTGTATTTTTGTCATGTTCCCAATTGCTGCGGCAGCGATGCCACGGCCCACGGGGACCGACCCGGTAAAGCTGATCGCATCAACCTGATCGCTTTCGACCAAGCGCTGACCCACATCGCGGCCCGGACCGGACACGAGGTTGAACAGGCCTTTGGGGATGTCTTGACGGGCGATAATCTCGGTCAAGGCAACTGCGCTGGCTGGCGTTACGTTCGCGGGCTTCCAAACAACTGCGTTGCCAAAGGCCAAAGCAGGCGCGATCTTCCAAGCAGGTGTCGCAACGGGAAAATTCCACGGGCTGATGATGGCGACAACGCCAACAGGTTCGCGGCGCACGTCGATCTCGATACCCGGGCGCACGCTTTCGGCCAAGTCACCATGCTGGCGCAATACCTCGGCTGCAAAATACGTAAAAAACTGGCCCGCGCGGTAGACTTCGCCTTTGCCTTCGGCCAGCGGCTTGCCTTCTTCGCGCGCCAACAAACGACCGATTTCTTCTGCACGTGCCATCAATTCCGTGCCGATCGCCATCAACACATCATGACGCTTTTGAATACCGGCGGCCCACCAAATTGGCTGTGCACGTCGCGCTGCGGTAAGGGCGGCATCCAAATGCGAGGCGTCAGCCTGTGCATATTGCCCGATCAGATCAGAAGTATCAGACGGATTGCGATTTTCGATGTGTGATGCGCCGTCTGTCCAGGTGCCATCGATGTAAATTTGCGTGCGCTCGGTCATGGTCATCTCCTGATTGCTTTCGCGCTACCTAGACTTATTCTTGCCGTTCAGTCATTCTTGAAGTTCTTAACAAAATTACAGGTTTTCTGAATGTCGATGAAATTGGAAATGTTGCGTGTCTTTCGAATGGTTGCAGAAACGGGAACGCTGGCTGCGGCTGCACGAGAGTTGTCACGCACGCCCTCGGCGATCTCGATGACACTTGCGCAGTTGGCCGATGACATCGGTGCGCCCCTGTTCGAGACTGACCGCAAAAGCCGCCTGACCCCGCTGGGTCAACTGGTACTGGAAGAAAGCCGTAGGGCTACAGATGTTTTTGACAAAAGCGCTCAAGCGATCCGTCGTCATGCCATTTCAACGGCGGGCATCGTGCGCATAGCTGCGGTGCCTTCGGCAACTGTGTCATTGCTTCCGGATGTGATCGAGGTCTTTCGCAGAACTCATCCAGAAGTTCGCATCGAAATCAGTGATGTTGATACCCCCGCTGTCCGCCGTCGGGTGCAGCGCGATGAAGCTGACATCGGGATCGTGTCCGCCCTTCCAGGCGAAACATCAGAGGGGGATCTGATATTGTGCGACGATCTTGGCATCGTTTGCGCAGAAGGCGGACCGATCCACAGGGCACATTTGGCTGCTGGTGGCACCTCGGATTGGAGCCTGCTGGCGCAGGAGCCGCTGATCGCCAACCCGCTATGCCGCCTTGTCGACAGTCCGTTGATCGACACATTGATGGCAAGCAGCACATTGGAGGCACGCAATACAACAGCCATCCTATCCTTCGTTCGCCGTGGTTTTGGGGCGAGTATCCTGCCGTTTGAGTCGGTAAAAAGCCAACCCGATGGTGTCGAGTTCTTTGTGCCATCACGCCCGATTAGTCACCGCGAGCTCAGAAAAATAAGGCAGGAAACCGATCACCAAAGCGTTGCCATTGACGCTTTCTGGTCTCTGCTCAGCGATACTTAACGTCCTTATTTTTATTGGTGGAGTAAGTATCGTGATAACCATTCGGGAACACTCAAGCACTGTTCTTTGGCCAAAAGATGAACAGTTTTGAGTCTTTTAAGCGTGTTCCTTAAGCCTGATGTGGTGGATGGTTTCTGCTCTAGTCGGCGTCGCATTGCGCCATCCTGCAGGTGTCGAAACCTGCAGTGAAAGGTGCCACCCCGTGCAGCCTGAGAGGCAAGGGATCATTGACCTAGTAATACCCGCGAGGTCTGCCTCCAAAATCAGGACAGCCCCCAAAAATGTCCCATTCGCTGCCCGCCATGGCAATACGAGGCAGAACCACAAGAAGGCAGGTCAGGGGTCGGAACTGCAAAAACAGCCCTGACATATCACTGCGTCTTAAAAATGCAGAAGCCAGATCAAAAATGACCTGCTAGGCAGGAGCCGTCTACACCCGAAGTTTGCGCCACTATGGTAGATTGGTAGATTAGGCTCACTCCGGACCTTCGCCGCAGGCAGTATCAAGGTCCAGTTCACGGGTGAAAGCGACGGAATTCTCGATACCGTTCAAGCCAGCGAGACGGCCTAACCGTTGAAATGGTGAGGCCAAATTTTTGTTCGCGTATCATCACGCACTTCATAGTCGCGAATGGCTTGTTGAAGGTCGCCAACATCGTCGTCCTCTTTGTCAGCGCCAGTGTCTGTCAGCCGCATGGTATCCCATGCTGTTATTCCCCCTTCTGGCACGTCAGAAAATCTTGGGAAATCGGGCTCTGGAATTTCGTTCGCCATCCAGAGATTGGGAAGGGTTGGCTCAAGAACAAGTGCACGGGCAAGGCCGATGATATCGACTGCACCGCTTGCGACCGCCTCTTCCGCATGCGCCCGCGTTTTAAAGCCGCCGGTTAGCATTAGTGGCTTGGACGTCACCATTCGAGCACGTCTGGCAAATTTGATGAAATATGGCCCACCTCCCGCGCTGTCAGAGGCGGACTTTGCGCCGGGAAAATACGTGCCACCGCTGATGTCGATCAAGTCGACCGTAGACTTGTCGAGCCGACCGCAATCAGATCATGGAAGTAACCCTTCAACAAGGCGCGCCTGGGTGCCGGCGGGGCGTCTTCAAGAGCGACGCAAGACTTTTCCGGCCAGTTCTGTTACCATTCAGGTCCGACAGACAGTCAGTTACGACGGCACGTTATCCACGCGGGAGACGCCAAATGCCAGATTTTCAAAAACCCGACACTTTTGCCGCGTTAGAGAAACGCGAGTGGGCGAATGCTGATATGGCGCGCTCTTACGCGCAAGTGTTTGCGAAAGCGGCGGATATAGTCGTGCCGCACCTTGTCAAAGCGGTCGAGGCAGGACCTGGGGTCAAGGCGCTCGACCTTTGCTGCGGTCATGGCAATGTGTCCGCGGGGTTAGTTGCGGCGGGGGCACAAGTGACCGGACTTGATTTTTCGCCTGCCATGCTGGACATGGCGCGCGCTGCCGTGCCGCAAGCGCAGTTCGTTGACGGCGATGCGATGGCGCTGGGTTTCGACGATGGGTCGTTTGATGCCGTCACAATAGGCTTTGGAATGCCACATGTGCCTGATCCGCCAAAGGTTGTAGCGGAGGCGCACCGTGTCTTGCGGCCCGGCGGAAGGCTGGCGTTCTCGGTCTGGTGTGGCCCAGAAGTGGATACGGCCCTTGGTTATGTATTTGATGCCATTGCTCAACATGGGTCTGCAAAGGTTGTTATGCCGCCGGGTCCGGGTGCGAATGACTATGCTGACCCCAAGCTGGCTTTTCCAGTGCTTGAGGCGGCCGGGTTTACGGAATGTCGTCAATCTGTCGTTGCTTCGGCTTGGCAGGTAGACGACCCCGGTGCGCCCTATGATTTTTTTCGGGAAGGGACAGCAAGGGGTGGTGCGATGCTGCGCCCCCAGCCGTCAGAGAATGCTGCGGCTATTCGTGCGGCAGTCGTTTCAAAGGTCCTGGAAAATCACGGGGCGGGACCGAAGTGGAACGTGCCCATTCCCGCAGTCGTGACGGTAGCAGTCGCGGTATAGAAACTACCCTCGGTCAAGCATTGGTCAAAGATGTGCTTTCGGGCTCTGGTTGTTGGGGTGCCCAATTGCTGCACTCGGCCAGCCCCTCAGTAAAGGCGTGTGTCTTCATCCGCGCTGTGGTCATTCTGTACATCATCGAGAGTCTGTTCGCTGTCGACCGTTTCAATCACCCACTCTGCAAGCGTCGGCGCAGACCTTCGTTCCGGCCACTGATCTGGATGCCATAACCGCGAGCGGATAAGTGATTTTGATCAGTGCATAAAGGCCTCTTCGACATCGACGACAAGAGCGAGGAGAGGCCCCCTTCCATTGATTGCATGGCGTTTGCTGATCTCTGTATCCCGAACAACACGTGCCTTGCCTGCAATGCGCAGCGTATCGCCATGGCCGGGCACAATGAACAGTAGCGCCACGTTATTGCCTTCTAAAAGGTTCTGAAATCCGTCAACCCGGTGGTTGCCGAGCCTGTCCGGGATGATCAATGTTTTGTCATCGTAAACCTCTACAAATCCTGCAGGATCGCCCTTTGGCGAGACATCGATCAACCCATCCGCTGCCTTCGTTGCGACGATAACAAAGGGCGCAAGTTCGATGAATTTACGCGCGACATCGTTCAGTCGATCACTCACATTTAAGAAATGTGTTCACGAATCCTTCTGTTGGGAGCAGTTCCCTTAACCGCTTGACGGTCCCGATCTGTTCATCAATTACAAGCACGGTCGCCTCCCGAAAACAGTCTTCTGATAGCATACGGCAACTTTGACTGCCGTTATGCTGGCAGGGCGACCGTGATGTTAAGTCGCCGAGAACGTGCTGATATGTGCTAAGGCTGACGAACGATACCTGACAATTGAAGGTTGGCGAAACCTGCGCACGTGACATTTGCAGCAGACCCTGGCTCAATTGCCTGTCCTCAGGTTTCCCATACGGATCGCGAAGGCCGAGGCCAGTTCAGCATAGACGCAGGCATCATTGGAATCTCGTGCGTTGGCATCACGCAGGTGCCGTTTGGCAATTTGGCAGCCTTGGTATGAAAATAGGCTAAGCGCCCGTCGTGCTTGCTGGAGCTCTTCAAACGGCAGCGGATCTTTGGTGTCTGATACGGGCAGACGTTTCGATATGCACACATTAGATGCGACGCCCACAGGCCGCGTTAATTTAAACCCAAATTCTGTCGACCACAGGAACAAACAGATATCTCCCGCGGCCGACAATGAATTTACTGCGATTGGGCACTGCGCTGTTCAGGGCGTGCAGCTATTGGAACCATGACGTGAACGTAAGGCGTGCCGGACCACATAACGTAGGGGCCATCTGTTTGGATAACGGTGGGTATGCCGTCATAAACCGACGGGTCGGGGGAGATAACCATCATATGTGGTCCCTCAACGACCCATTCGTTGTCGGCGGTCGGTTGGGTGGCGGCAGGGTCGATGTTACTTGCCCCTCCGTCAGGCGAGTCGCCCGCCAACATGTAGGCAATGGCCAATCGCTCAGCGGTGAAGGGAGTGCCACCCATCCACGCAGCCATCCAGCGTTGCCATTCCGAGTCCATACACATCGGGCCCGCAAGGCCATCTGGCGAAGGGTAGCAAGTGTAGTCGCTTGTTCCCTCACGCAGGATATTGCCAGCCATATCGGACACCTTTGCGGTCTCGAGAATACCTGCCGGTGCCGCACGCAAAGCGTCAGCGATCATCGCTTCGGAAGAGGATTGGGCGATCGCAGGGCCAACAAATGCCGCGCAGATGACCGAAGCGGTGGCAGACCAACGCAAGCCACCACAGGTTCTGAGCCTATGAGTTAAACGTTCGAAAGACTGCTGGTGACGAAGTGATACTATACTGGAAATCATAGCAAAATTCCTTCCGATGAATGTTCGTCAATCCGAAGCGGACTGGCGTAACTTCCCGAAGGATGCGGCGTTGCGCGTAAACGCGATAGTCCGGAAACTGTACCGGACCTCTGTCGTACATTCTTAATTCAATGCACTAACTTCTTTTGCGCACTGAACGGACTGAGGCCAAGCCAGGTCTGCATTGTTCGTGCAATTTCTGCATTGCCATCAAACTGGATTGCGTCACCGGCATCGGACACCTTAATCAGCCCCATCCAAATTGCGGTCATTGTCCGCAGATCCGTGGTGACCCAAAGATCAACATCATAGCCGGGATCAGACGAGCAAAGGTCAATCTCGGCTTCAGGGTCCACGACCAACCACCAATCTTGTCGTGCTTCCGCCAGTTCGGGATATTTGAATTGGACGACCATACGGTGCTTAGGAAGGGGCGCTGGATCGAGATTGCGCCGCATGTCCCACATTAAGAGCGAGGGGTCGAGGTTTTTGAGCGTTGCCTGCGTTTCGATCCATTTCTGCCCCCAAAGTCCGAACGCTTCGACGACCGATTGAAGGTCTCGGCCGGCTTCCGTCAGACGATATTCATGCACGTTTGGCTCATCAGGAATAAGAGTGCGCGTGACGATACCTGCGACTTCAAGCTCGTGCAGCCGTTGCGACAACAGGGTTGGCGACATGCGCGGCACACCCCGGCGCAAGTCGTTGAACCGAGTCGAACCTGCCACCAATTCCCGCACCAACACCATGGTCCACCGCGTGCAGAGTGTCTCTGCAGCCATCGCAACTGGGCAAAACTGTCCATAACTTCCGAGTGTCAAAACGATACTCCTACGTGACTGATCGATTTCCCGTGCCCAAGCTTAACACACCTTGCGTCAAACCAGCGTGAAAATGGTGGTCCAGTTTCAGGACTGGCGCGGTTCTGATCATTGGCGCAGCCTCATGTTATATTCATTCCCTATCGGAGAAATTGATATGACCCTGGCATTGAAAGCACTGAACGGCGGGACGATTGATGTCACGCAGGCGAAACTAAAGGACCTTAGCGCGGCACTTAGCGGTACGCTGATCGACAAAGCGGATAGCGACTATGATGAGGCGCGAAGTGTCTGGAACGGTATGATTGACCGACATCCCAGTAAGATCGTCCGTGCGCACAATACGAACGATATTCGGCTCACCGTGAACTTCGCGCGAGAAAACGATCTCTTGCTGGCGATCAAAAGCGGCGGCCACCAGATTGCAGGTCATGCGGTTGCCGATGGAGCACTTCTTCTGGATCTGTCGCAAATGCGAGAGGTCGTCGTAGACGCTAAGAAATCAACCGCGAAAGTTCAGCCCGGATGCCTGCTTTCCGATGTCGATGCGGCGACCCAACTTCATGGCTTGGCCGTGCCGCTGGGCATCAATTCGACCACTGGTGTAGCTGGTCTGACCCTTGGCGGCGGCTTTGGCTGGATCACCGGCAAACATGGTCTGACGATCGACAATCTAATTTCTGCTGAAGTAGTTTGCGCAGACGGTGAGGTCCGTGTGGCATCGGCCAGCCAGCATCCGGACCTGTTTTGGGCAATCCGCGGTGGCGGCGGTAATTTTGGCGTCATATCTTCGTTCGAATTTGCGCTTCACCCTATCGGGCCAGAGGTTCTGTCCGGTCTGATTGTCCATCCTTTGAAAGGTGCCCGCAGCCTATTGCAGAGTTATCGGGATATCTGCGCCCGCGCGCCCGACGAGCTGACCATCTGGGTCGTTTTGAGGCAAGCTCCACCGTTGCCCTTCATCCCAGAAGAGTGGCACGGCAAAGAGGTGCTTATCTTTGCGGCCTGCTATGCGGGTGACATGACAGAAGGGGAGGCCGCATTGAAGGAGTTGCGCGGTTTGGGGCAACCGATTGCCGACGTGATCGGTCCGCACCCCTACGTGGGCTGGCAGCAAGCTTTCGATCCGCTTCTGACGCCCGGTGCCCGCAATTACTGGAAAAGCAACGACTTCCTAGACCTGTCAGATGAGGTGATTGATGTTTCACTTGCTGCGATCGGGGCTTTGCCTGATCCGCAGTCTGAAGTCTTTATCGCGCATCTTGGTGGTGCGATGACGCGCGTCGATCCTGGCGCAACTCCATTTCCACAGCGCAAGCGTCATTTCGTTATGAACGTACACACACGTTGGTCAGACCCCGCGAATGACAAAAAGTGCACCACTTGGGCACGGGATCTATTCAACAAGACGTCGGGCCACGCTGCTGGCAGTGTCTATGTTAACTTCATGCCATCTGACGACGATGACCGCATGAAAGAAGCTTATGGTCCCAACATGGAAAAACTTCGAATGTATAAAGAAAAATACGACCCCAAGAACCAGTTCCGACTCAATCACAATATATAAACTGAGGAGAAAGTAATGCTAGCGCGTGACATCGCGCCTGGGACCAACGCGTTGTCTATGGTGCGATATCGACTTTGGCTTAACGTTGAGGACCACAGTCAGTATCGCATGAGACGACACAAGCTTCTAGATCGAAGTCGAGCCGTATTTCGGTCCTTGTCGCCAATATTATATTGCAAATTCAGTAAGGCATGGTTTCGGAAAGCCGCAATACAGCATCGCAAAGGTTCGCGACCACTGGTCTTGGGCTGAAAGCGGTTATTGTCGAAATGGTGCGGAACGTCTGGCCCCCTTTCATCCGGGGGTTTTTCGTTATCCGCTTTCACAATGTCCCCAGACGCATTAGGCAGCCATATCTTTGCAATTTCGGGACAAATCATGGCGCAAAAAGCCACCATTTATAAAGTTGAACTTTCTGTCTCCGATATGGATCGTCACTATTATGAGACCCATAAACTGACCGTTGCCAAACATCCGTCTGAGACCGATGAACGGTTGATGGTGCGTATTCTCGCCTTTGCACTGAATGCCAATGAGCAGCTCGAAATGACCAAGGGCCTATCAACGGATGACGAGCCCGACATTTGGCAGAAAAGCCTAAGTGACGAGCTGGAATTGTGGGTGGCGCTAGGGCTTCCCAGCGAGAAGATAGTGCGTCAATCCTCTGGCAAAGCCGACAAGGTGATTGTCTATAGTTACGGCGGTAGAACGGCTGAAATGTGGTGGGAGAAGATCAAGAACAGCACGACCCGGTTTGATAATCTTCAGGTCATAAACTTCTCAGAGAAGGACACCAGCGATCTGGGAAAACTGGCAAGCCGCTCGATGAAGCTGCAGGTTAATATTCAAGACGGCGATATAATGGTCAGTGTTGATGATAGCATTGCTTATGTTACCCCGATCAAATGGAAGAATCCTGACGCTTGATCGTCGGTCAGGTTTCACCGCGCAAAAGAGCCAATAATGGACAATGCTGCGCAGTTGACCGATGTCCGCCGCATCAATGGATTCGGTGTGCGGCGTGTTGTGGGATTTGCTGATTTCTGTTCGATGCATGAGCCGCGACTCAAAAGCAAATTCGTGTGGAGACGCCTTCAACGAAGCTGCGTCTAGTTGAACACTCAGGGCCTAAATTCGCATGGCGGACTCTGCGATCTTAAACATTACAAAAGACACCCGTTGGCTCCCGGAACTTCACTGCTTTTTGTATAGTACGATTATTGCGAAGGCCGAAACGCTGACGTTAAGGATTCCCGATAGTCAGTCAATTTTGCATGCCCTTGATGTCCTAAACATGCGTCTGCCACTCTGCTGGCTCATCAGCCTCTGATTTCTAAAGTAGATAACCTTCTAACCGAAAATTGCAAAATCAAAGAACATCCCGAACATGATCACATATGCCAAACCTCCGTCCGACAGGAAATGCAAAGCGGCCCGAACAGGAAAAACGGGCGAAAGCCATAGGAAAATAACGCCTGTCCGCGCTATTGGCGCATGACGTCATTGGCTTCGCTTTGCCGTGTTGCGCGAGGTTTTGAGGACAACTCCTCTATCATCGCAGGTAAACCGCACGCGCATCTCCCCGTACCAGAACGTCAATCGGTGAGTGCCCGCGTCGGCGTCAATGCCAGTCTCGAAACGGCTGGTAATGGCCCCCTCGCGCATGAGCGTGATGACTTGCGCTGCGTGGATGTCCAACAGCTTGCCAAGATCAGCGGCGTCAATAGTCGGGCTTGGTTGGGTGAGGTCGATCTTCATTTTAGAGCCTTGTCCATTGAGCGGCGTATGTGGCGCGCAAAGGCAAGTGTCGCGGGCACGCCAATCCCGATCGACCATACGAGCGAAAACACCGGCAAGCCAACCCAACTTCCAAAAGGAGAGGCGAAAAAACGTTGACCGCCATCGCCCCCGCCCGAAACGGGTAATGCCCCAAGGCGATACTGCGGGTGCACCAGCCGTTATCTGTCACCGCCGCGCCACCAGCCGTGCAAGCACCAAAAGGGCCGCAACGCACCGATGCTGCAGATCACGTCGGGTGACACTGGGACGTCGAACCCTTTGCATCGGTCTCGGTGCCTCAGTCGCAGCATTGCCTGCGGTGGGGGCGGCAAACTGCAGCCAGATGGGGACCGGTTGAAATGGCGTGCAGTCGCGCGGATAGGGGACGGGATAACAGTGCACACCCCGTTCAGTTGATTGCGGATGGCAATTCCATCGCGGCCTCCAAGAATGTGCGCGACCATATAGCTAAAAGCAACACGAAGCCTTGCACGGCGCGCAGAAGTGCGGTCACCGAATTGCGCATTGGTCCCAATCTGCGCCGCGTCGAATGCGCTTGGATCGCCGTCAAGGTCGGGCAGGGGCATAAGGTCCAGATCAGCGCAGGCCGCGACCACGCACAACAAAAAATCGGCGGCGAGGTTCAGCACTGGATCGGCATGACAGTCCATCACGGTGTGCAGGCGCAGGCCGTTCCCTTCATGGCAGGCAACGGCATACAGCTTGCGACCCGTCCTGGCGGGCAAATACTCTACAAAGCGGGGCTTGCCGCAGCCCGTCGTTCTCTTCGAAAGAAGGGGCAAACGGTTGGCTTGGGCCATCTCGAATGAGGTGCATTCCTGTCCGGTCCGGCGGTAGCCTGGCGCAGAAGCAGGGCGGATCATCTCATGCAGAATCTATTCCCCCGCCATCGGCTGGGCCAGACCCGGATCGATGATCTCTCGGTTGCTGATCACCTGCTGGCTGTAGATGAACAGCAGCGCATGAAGCACTACAGCAATAGGTGCACTAGAGCGCTTGATGTAGAAGTTCGGCAGGCTGTCCTGCGCCTCTATATGTTAGTAACCGATCATCCTCTGCATGTGTGGCCATCTCTCACTCCAATTGCTGATATTGGATTAATGGATCATCAGCCTGAACGCGTCCGAAGTTTGTGCTGGGACAACGTCTGAAAGGATTGAAGCTGTTAGTGAGTGGACAGGATAGGAGGGGCAAGCGCTATGAAACAGCAAAGCTTAGATGATCCTGATCTGTCGCTAGACACTTTAATGTCGGTTTGGCCGCAGACGATCGCGGTTTTCCTCCGGTATAAAATGCTGTGCATCGGGTGCACGGTCGGCCCGTTTCATACGGTCATCGACGCCTGTATTGCCTATGATCTGGACGAACTGGCCTTTCGTGCAGAATTACACGCAGCGGCTGGCATTTAGTTATGCGCCGCTTAGCACCACCAAACGGTGGGGGTCGCAAACTATAATTTTTTTGCGTTTGCTGCTGACCAGGCCGTTTTTCTCCCATGCACTTAAAAGGCGGCTGACCGTATGCAGAGTCGTGCCCGTCATTTCTGACACATCCTGTCGGGTGATGGGAAAGCTGATCTCGATTCCTTCGGTGGTTTTCTTGCCGGACTGGTTCACAAGCCGCAACAGCGCACGCGCGATGCGCTGCTCGACGTGCTGTGTCGACATCTCGACTATGCGGTTGTTCATTTCGACAACACGGTCACCGATCGTCTTGTAAGTCTCAGAGCCAAATCCGGGGTAGTCCGACACAAATTGGTCCCACAACGAAACGGGCCAGCACAGGGTCAGCACCTCTGACGCGGAAATGGCGGTGGCGGGGTAGGTGTCGCGGCTGAAGGCGGGGGCGATACCAAACAGCTGCCCTGCGGGGATGTGCAAGGCCGTGACCTGTTCGCCGTCGGGGGTCGTTTTGACCACGCGGATTGTGCCGTCCAACAGCAGATAGAAACTGCCGGCTGGCGCGCCCTCGTCAAAGACTGTCGTACCTGCATCAAACCGGCGGCTGATGGCACGGTCCAGAATGGATCTGACTTGCGGCCGGTCCAGTTTGGAAAACGGCGGCAGGGGCATTAGCAGGCTTTCGTCTAGTCGGTGCACAGTACATTCCCAATGCCGCAATGCTTTGTGTTTAGGGGCAACCGACGCAAATTGCTAGCATCCAAGCAATCTTCCCATTCCGATCAGAAGTTTGATCTTGCGCAAAGTTCGCGCCCTGCGGGGCTGCTAATCCTATTGCCAACAACGAACCATTCGAAAGGAAATGAAATGTTTCGCACACTACTGACATCCGCCGCAGTTCTTGTCGCTTTTGGCGCTATGGCCTCTGCCGAGACCTTTGAGGTCAAGATGCTGAACAAAGGCGAAGGTGGGAGGATGATTTTCGAACCCGCCGCTTTGCGCATCGCTGCTGGTGACACGGTCAAGTTTTTGGCAACTGACAAAGGCCACAACGCCGAGTCCATCAAGGAAATGATGCCCGAAGGCGCAGCCGGGTTCGAAGGCAAGATCAACGAAGAGATCGAAGTCACCCTGACCGAGCCCGGATTTTACGGCGTCAAATGCAAACCGCATTTTGCGATGGGCATGGTTATGGCCATTGCCGTCGGTGACGAAACCGCAGCCCCGGATACCTTTCTGGAGGGACGTTTGCCTAAGAAAGCCAAACAGAATTTTGAAGAGGCCCTGAGCGGTCTCTGAAGACCCGAGTGCGGGACCATGATGGTTCTGCCATCTTAATCAAAGGAAGACATATTATGACCAAGTTTATTAACCCGGGCCTTATGAAAACCAACCGTCGCAACGTGTTGCGCGGTTCCGTCCTTGCCGGTGCTGCGGCGCTGACAGGGGCCGGTGCAATGGCCCGAACCCGCACACCAAAGCTGGATATCGCCAATGCGACCTCTGCGAAGCTGTACAAGACAGCAGCCCAGCAAACCGCAGACAGCACCGCAAAACCAGCGGACCTGTCGGGCTATACCCGCGTCAAGCAAGAGATGGTCGCACCGCCTTATGCCCCTGTCCACGAACAGGTCGCCACTGGCGGTCCCAAGATTGTCGAAGTGACCTTGGAAACCACAGAGCGGTTGATGGTTGTGGACGAGGATACCGGCGCTTCTGTCTGGGCGTTGACCTATAACGGGTCGGTGCCCGGTCCGCTGATCATCGTTCACGAGGGCGACATGGTCGAACTGACCCTGCGCAACCCTGTTGATAGCATGATGGAGCATAACATCGACTTTCACGCGGCCACTGGTGCGCTTGGCGGGGGTGGTTTGACCCACGTTTTTCCGGGCGAAGAAACCGTGCTACGCTGGAAGGCAACCAAGCCGGGTTGCTTTACCTATCACTGTGCCCCTGGTGGCGCGATGATCCCGTATCACGTGACCCACGGCATGAACGGTGCGGTGATGGTGCTGCCCCGTGACGGGCTTAAGGACCGTGATGGCAACCTGCTGACCTATGACAAGATCGCCTATATCGGCGAGCAGGATTACTATCTGCCCAAGGATGCCGATGGCGAATATATTGCCTATGAAGCCGCGGGCGATGACTATTCTGACAGCATTGATGCAATGCGCACTCTGACCCCGACCCACTGTGTCTTTAACGGGGCCGTTGGGGCGATCACTGGCGAACACGCGATGAAGTTCAACGTCGGTGAGACCGTGCTCATGATCCACAATCAGGCCAACCGCGACAGCCGCCCGCACCTGATCGGCGGGCATGGCAACTTTGTCTGGGAAACCTCGTTCAGCGATGCCCCTTTAACCGGCCTTGAGACTTGGTTTGTGCGCGGCGGCACCGCGATGGCCGCGATGTACACCTTCGAACAGCCGGGCGTTTACGCTTACGTGAACCACAACCTGATCGAGGCCGCCTTGCTGGGGGCCACCGCGCACTTTGTGGTCGAGGGGGAGTGGGAAAATGCGCTAATGGAGCAAGTCGTTGCCCCGCGCGAATTTGTCACCTGAAACTCGTCGGAGGATAAATGAATGACCAATGCGATGTCCAAAAAGAGCCTGTTGATCTTGCTCGGCGGCGTTGCTTTGGTCGCCTTGGCAATTGGGGCCGTGCAAATGCTGCGCGGTCCCGATCGTGCATTTGCCTCCGATACCCACACTGCGACGGTGCAGTTGCGTAGCGGGCAGGTCCTGCGCGTGCAAACCCGTGAAGTTACTGTTGCCCAGTGGCAGGCGTGCCATGCCGCAGGCAAATGCACATTGGACCTGAAGGTTCAGAACAAGGCAGGGGATTATCCTGCAACCGGCCTAAGTTACCCCGATGCCATGGAATATCTGCGCTGGATAAACGCCAATAGTGATACGGTATGGCGCTTGCCATCCGCCACCGAATGGACCGAGCTTGCCGAGGAGGTAATGCCCCAAAAGCCTGATCCGATCTTTACCGATCCGTCGTTGACGTGGGCGTCGGCCTATCTGACCCAAGCCAGCGCGACCGGTCGCGCCCTGCGTCCTAGCGGCGCGTTTAGCAAGACGTCGTCGGGTATTGAAGATCTGGACGGCAACGTCTGGGAATGGACCCAAGATTGCTATGCCGGTGCGAACGGGCAGGGTGGAAAAATTGATCCGGACCGCTGCCCCGCCTATATCATGGGTGGCGAGCATGAGGCCGTCATGTCTTACCTTGTCCGTGATCCCGCCAGAGGAGGCTGCGCCATCGGCGCGCCACCTGCGCATCTGGGAATGCGCTTGGTTTCGGATGAGGGGTAGTGCGACACACGCTTGGCCCGATCTAAAGCGCGCGCAGATCAGGCACCATATGTTTATTGCACGACGAAGGTAGGCCGTAGCTTAGCCCTCGTCCAATCCTGTGGGCCAGCGCCGACCAAGCTGCAGCGAGGGGAGGCGGCAGTTCTTGTGCTAGGATAGTATCAAAGAGCGAGAGCCATACCGCAAAGTGGTCGCTCTTAACGTCGCCCGCCGCGGCATGAACCTGCATCGGATTGCCGTCGTAACACCGCTCAAGTAAAAGCGCGTTTCGCCAGAACAGCACGATCTTTGCCTCATGTGTTGGCCAATCCCTTACATGGGCTGAAAAGACTGGCCCAAGCACGGGATCAACACGTACTTGGGCGTAAAATTTTGTCACGACCGTTTGAATTTGTTCCACAGTGACCGGAATGCGCGGCGGAATGGTCAAACCACGAAAATCCAGACGAAAATCAGGCTAAGCACTAGATAGACAAGCGTGTTGACCATCCAGCGCAGCAATCCTGCTTCGCCCTCCGGATCGACGCCGACTTTTTCGCAGACTTTGGTACCAGGCCATAGGAAGGCTTCGGATAGTGTCATGAGAATCCCCTTATTCGGTATTTCAGATACGCATTATCTAGCGCTTTTAATTGCGCACTTCAAATGCTAAATATAATTTTATGCAATTGGACAAATTCACCGACTACGCCCTGCGGATACTGATCACACTGGCCGTGCGGGCACCTGCGCGTGTCCCGACATCGCAAATCGCCTTGCTATACAATTTGTCAGAACACCATCTGTCCAAGGTCGCGACGCAGCTTGTTGCCGAAGGCTTTGCGACATCCGAGCGGGGGCGCACCGGCGGGCTGACTCTTGGTCGCAGCGCGGACCAGATCAGCATAGGCGACGTGGTGCGGGCGATGAAACGCAATGATCCGGTGGTGGAGTGTTTCGGAACCAATAAATCTTGTCTGATCCTGCCTGCTTGCGGATTGCGAGAGCCGCTTGCCCAAGCGCAAGAGGCGTTCTTTGCTACGCTTGACGGGTATACTTTGGCCGATGTCGTGCAGCCTCGCAGCGCGCTTGCAGCACTTCTTGAGGTTTGAGCGCACCCGCGCTTTGAAAATGATAATGCAGGAGAAACTGTCCAATCGCGCGCGCTTCCGACGACAATATGTGCTTTGGGCTGATCAGTCCCAGACTGTGCTGAAGAGATGCAGGGATCGCGCCTATTGTCAGTCTGGACCACGACAACCAGATCGCGGAAAAAGGCTATCAAACCGAACCTATCTAGCAGAGTATGATTTCTGAGCCCGCGTTTGATAGGAAGTGATAGAAATGGCAATTCTCGGAAGCGACCCTATTCGGACACTAGAAGACCTTAGGCACTTCGAAACCGAATTGACCCTTGAAGAACGCTTGCCCGAACGCAGCATACTTGATGTTTTCATTGCTAGCGCTGCCCGCAACCCCGATGCCACAGCCCTTACCATGTTGATGACCGGAGCGCCTGACGAACAGCCGCGTCGCGTGACTTACGGTCAATTGCTCGGGATGATCCGCGCGGGTGCGAATGCGTTTTCTTCATTGGCGGGGCCAGCGCCTGGCGTCGCATATATGCTGCCATCTTTGGTTGAAACCCACGTGACTCTGTGGGGCGCTGAAACGGCCGGCTATGCGGTTCCGATCAATTTCCTTTTGCAGCCAGACAGCATTGCGGAGTTGATCAAGGCGTCTGGCGCGAAAATACTGGTTGCCCTTGGCCCGCATCCTCAGCTTGATATTTGGGAAAAGGCCCAACAAGTGCGCGACCAGATACCCGGCCTCATCTTGATCCGCGTGTCTCCACCCGGAACTCCGACTGAAGCCGGAGTCGTGGATTTTAGCGCGGCCCTAGCGGTGCAGCCTCAAGATCGTTTGATTTTCGGTGATCCGCGTGGCGGTGATGATGTCGCGGCCTATTTTCATACGGGCGGAACAACCGGTGTGCCAAAACTTGTCACCCATACACATCGTGGTCAACTTGTAGCGGCTTTCGGAGGCGCTGCAATGTGCGGATACAAGTCCGACGATATTATGACTGCTACGTTGCCGCTGTTTCACGTCGCAGGCACTATTGTAGGCGGGCTAAGCGCATTCATGGCGGGCGTTGAGCTTGTCGTTATGTCACCCGGTGGCTTGCGCACTCCTGCGATGGTCGAGGGGTTCTGGCGCTTGGTGGCGCAGTACAAGGCCACCGTTGTTGCCGGCGTCCCGACTGCACTTGGCGCTGTGTTGCAGGTGCCTGTGGGGGATCACGATATTAGGGCAGTTCGGGCAGGTCTAACTGGTGCAGCACTGCTTCCGCCTGCAGTTGGCGCGCGCTTCAAAGAGGTGACCGGCTGCAATCTCCATGAAATCTTGGGAATGACTGAGACTTCGGGATTGATCTGTATTGACCCTTTATCGGGACCGGGGCGCGTCAGTTCCGTGGGATGGCCGTTGCCCTATACACAAGTTGATATTCTGCGCTTGAACGAGGATGGAAGTCTGGGGGACCCCTGTGCGACGGACGAAATTGGCGTAATAACCGTCCGAGGGGATCACGTTTCGCCCGGATACAGCGACCCGGACAAAAATGCGGGTGTTTTTGACGCAGGTAGGCTGAATTCTGGTGATCTCGGCTATAAGGATGACCAAGGCCGGATCTATGTTGCGGGCCGGTCCAAGGACCTTATCATTCGAAGCGGGCACAACATTGATCCTTCCATGATTGAAAACGCCATGAGCACACATCCGGCGGTCGCAGTGGCCGCTGCCGTGGGCATGCCTGATGCCTATGCCGGAGAGCTGCCGGTGTGTTTTGTCCAATTGCATGCTGGCGTCGACGTGACGGAAGACGAACTGCATAAACATGCGCAGCAGTTTATCGACGAGCGGCCAGCATGGCCGAAGAAAATCTATGTGGTAGACGAAATCCCGCTGACAACGGTCGGCAAGATCTACAAGCCGAGCCTGCGCTGCGAGGCCTGTCAGATAATGGTTTCTGATCTGGTTTGGAATGAGTTTGGCTTGCCAGAAGCCACTGTCGAAGCCACCGATGGCGGCGCGCGCGGTATGCGGGTCACCGTGACACTCCCCAAAGCCAAGCAAGGTGCCGTGCCTACCCTTGAACAGGCTCTTGCCGCCTATCTGTTCGAGGCCAAAGTGCAGCTAGGTTAAACCCTCACTGCTTTCATCGCGCCTTTTGAACTGTCGAGAAGCAGCGCTGCGGCGTGGGGATGCATGGGCGGTTTTTAGGCTATGAGCGGCGTGCGGTTAAGCAGGGAGGACGTGAGGCGACCCTTGCCCTGTCATGAAAACATCATAGCGTGTGGTTTTTCCGCAAATTTGATGACTGCATGCTTTAATCCCTTCAAGTGGATCAGCCTTTGCGGGCCACTTTACCACCACACGGTTTAGCGCATGCTTGAGCGCCACACGCACAAGGTCGACAGCGTCTTCATCATTTCCAACGATCTCGCGGACCTGACGCAGTTCTTGTCGCACCAGCGCTGAGCTTTTACGTGGGGGATGCATCGGATCAATCAAAATGGCTTCGCCCGACAGCTCAGGCAGCAAATCTTTGGCGTCTCCCTTTAAAAGGGTCATGCGGCCAATAATCTCGCGCAATTCACCCCCCTCAATCTCGGCGCGTTTCATGCCCTCAGCCAGCAAAGCGTGCATTTTCTCTGACCGCTCGATCATAATGACGTGCGCGCCGAGGGATGCCAAAAGGAATGAATCCCGCCCCAAGCCTGCTGTGGCATCAATGATCATGGGCGTTTTACCGCCACGCAGTCCCATGGCCTTTGCCAAGTCTTGCCCGCGCCCACCACCAAACCGCCGCCGGTGTGCGACGGGACCGTTTACAAAATCTACGCATAATTCTGCAGCAACTTTTTTCAAATGCCACTCACTTTCGTCGCCATAAAAGCTCCAATGCCCACATTTCCCAGTCTGTAACCGTTTTCCTACACCTGCCACAGCCCCAGAATTCAATTGTCGAGCTACAATATGGGTTTGGCTGCCAGAATAGCCGGCTCTGGGCGACAGAACCAAGCCCAACTTTACGGCGACTGTGCAAGCGCAAGCGAAGTCCGGGGCTTGGCGAGCGTCGGTTCAGGCGCTATCACGGCGATCCGGATACCTTGGGGAGCCAGTCATGAATACCGTTGCAGATCGCATTGCCCGTACAATCGCCGCCGATATAGATGCACGTCCGGAACAGGTAAAGGCGACCGTCGCCCTTCTTGATGGGGGGGACACGGTTCCGTTCGTCGCCCGCTACCGAAAAGAAGTTACTGGTGGGTTGGATGACACGCAACTGCGCCGTCTGGCAGAGCGTCTGGGGTATCTGCGCGAACTGGAAAAGCGGCGTGCCAGCATTCTTGGTGAAATCACCGAGCAAGGCAAACTGACTGACACACTTTCCCGCGCCATCGCCGAGGCAGACACCAAGGCAGTGCTTGAAGACCTGTATTTGCCGTTCAAACCCAAGCGGCGAACGAAAGCGATGATCGCCCGCGAGAACGGATTGGAACCTTTGTTGCGCGCCATTCTGGAACAGCGTGCCGCTGAACCTGTGAAATTGGCGCAGGGCTACCTCTCCGAGACGGTAGCAACTGAGAAAGACGCATTGAATGGTGCCCGTGACATTCTGACAGAAGAACTGGGTGAAAACGCGGCGCTTCTGGGCCGCTTGCGGCAGGTGATGCAGCAAGAAGCCCATGTGACGGCCCGTGTGAACAAGGGCAAAGAAGGGCTGGGGGCCAAGTTCTCGGACTATTTCGCCCATAGCGAAAAGTGGGCAACGATCCCTTCGCACCGCGCACTTGCGATCCTGCGCGCATCGAAAGAAGATATCGTAACCGTTGATATCGGACCTGTTGATGACGATGCCCTTGCGCGCGTTGTTGCAATCATCGCCGCTGAAATCGGGATACCCGGCAATGCGCCCGGCGATCTGTGGTTGCGGGATGTTGCCGTTTGGACGTGGCGCATCAAGCTGAGCCTGTCGATGTTTACGGATTTGTTGACAGAATTACGACGCCGGTCCCATGCAACGGCGATCGAGGTCTTTGCCCGCAACCTGCGGGACCTGTTGCTTGCCGCACCAGCCGGTGCCCGAGCGACATTGGGTCTGGATCCGGGCATACGAACGGGTTGCAAAATCGCGGTGGTGGATGAGACTGGCAAGCTTTTGGACACTGCGACAATCTATCCGTTCCAGCCCAAGAACGATCTGCGGGGTGCAGAGGAAACGTTGTTGCATTTGATCCGCAAACATCAGGTCGCCTTGATCGCGGTTGGAAATGGAACGGCCAGCCGCGAGTCTGAACGGTTGATCGCTGACATCTTGAAACGCCTGCCCAGTGGCGTAGCGCGACCAACGCCCGTGATCGTTTCAGAGGCAGGGGCGTCGGTGTATTCCGCGTCTGAGCTGGCCTCGCAAGAATTCCCGGACATCGACGTATCGATCCGGGGGGCTGTATCGATCGCGCGGCGGCTTCAGGATCCGCTGGCAGAGTTGGTGAAAATTGAACCGCAAGCCATTGGCGTGGGGCAATACCAGCATGATGTAGACCAGCGCCAGCTTGCCCAGTCTTTGGCAGCCGTGGTTGAAGACGCTGTGAACGCCGTCGGTGTTGACCTGAACATGGCCTCTGGGCCGTTGCTTTCGCATATTGCTGGCCTGGGGCAATCATTGGCGCAGAATATCGTTGCGCACCGTGACGCGAACGGGGCTTTCGCCCGTCGCAAGGACCTGTTGAAGGTCGCTGGATTGGGACCGAAAGCCTATGAGCAGTGCGCGGGCTTTCTGCGAATTCCAGAAGGGACCGAGCCGCTTGATGCTTCGTCTGTCCACCCCGAGGCTTACGGCGTTGCCCGAAAAATCGTACAGGCGTGTGGACGGGATGTGCGCGCGATTATGGGTGATAAAAATGCGCTTGCCGGTTTGCACGCAGAGCAGTTCGTCGATGACAACTTTGGGCTGCCCACGGTGCGCGATATCTTGTTGGAGCTTGAAAAACCCGGCCGTGACCCGCGCCCGGCGTTCAAAACCGCGACCTTTGCTGATGGCGTCGACAGCATCACCGACCTTAAGCCGGGAATGTCGCTGGAAGGGACCGTTACAAATGTCGCGGCCTTTGGTGCCTTTGTCGATATCGGGGTGCATCAAGATGGTCTGGTGCATGTGAGCCAACTTGCAGATCGGTTTGTCAAAGATCCACATGAAGTTGTTAAAGCGGGTGACGTTGTTCGCGTGCGTGTGACTGAGGTCGATGTGCCACGCAAACGAATTGGCCTCACGATGCGCAAAGACAACAGCGCAGAGCCGACACCGAATGCGCGCCCCGCCGCAAAGCCGAAACCCAGTGTCAGGGGCCAGTCCAAGCCAGCACCAAAGCCGGCTGTTGCCAATGATGGTGCGTTGGGGTCGGCGCTTGCGGAAGCATTGAAACGTCAGACGACCCTTAAAAAATAAGCAATCGCCCGAAAGCTTGCGGTGCTTATGATTGGCAGCCTTTGTCAGTTGCACGCATTGTTGGCCAGCGTCCGGTAGCGGCGAGACTGCCGGTATGCTTTGTTGATATGGGCCGCATTGCAGAGATCGGCAGGTTCACGCTCTGAGCTCAAGAATTGCTGCGCAATCGCGAATGCCCGTTCCCTAGATGCGGCTGAACACGTCGCAATACCAGAATTTTCTCCGCCACTGATTTTCTAACAGAGATATTCCAATGTTCCTGTTGCGCTCAGGGGGGGGCTGAGAAACGCGGCAGTTGTCGCCAGAAACGAGCCTATGCAGCTGTTCCTGGGTTCAAGATCGCGACCGCGTTTGCCACCAGCGCCTCGGCAAACTCCGCGTCTAATGGAAGATGGCCGACGAGGAGGCGGTAAAATATGGGTGCGTAGATCATGTCCAGTATAACCTCAATGTCCGAAGGCTCCTGAATTTCTCCGCGCAAGGCGGCCTCTTCAAGCAGTTGCCGTCCCGCCTCGCGGCCCGACAGGACAATCCGGTTGCGAAACGCACGGGTCATCTCGCTGTCGGGATCAGCCGCAGCGAGGGCAAGCGCAATCTGCCGTCCCCTCGTTGTTGCAAAGGCTTGGACAATATCCTTGATCTGCCGATTGAGTTCATGATGCAGGCTACCATGCTGGCGATCTGCCAAATCCGGATGACCTTCCATTAGGGCGGCCATGGCAATTTCACTGGCATTGGCCCAATTGCGATAGATCGTCGGCTTGCTGACGCCCGAACGAGCGGCGACTGCATCGATTGAGATGCGGCCGAAACCATCTGCCATTAGAATGTCGTAGGCGGCCGCCAAAGCCTTGCGTCGGGCGATTTTGCTTGGCGGGCGACCGCGAGGTTTGGGAACATCTTGACTCATTTAGTTACGGGTCGTAACGTAATTAATATCGCAAATCAACTGAAAGATCCTCAGATGTTCAAAGCGCTCGTTCCTTATCTGGTGGCCAAGGATGCCGAACACGCAATTGAATTCTATTGCAAAGCATTCGGTGCCGTCGAAGTCTTTCGAATGGTCGATCCCGGAGATGGCCGCGTCGGACATGCCGAACTCATGCTTGGTGACAACCGGTTCATGCTTTCCGATGAGTATCCTGACTTCGGGGCCGTCAGTCCGGACACAATAGGTGGGTCCCCAGTCACACTTCACCTGTCGACCGACACCGTCGACGCCGATGTGGATCGCGCCGTCGCCGCAGGCGCGCTGCTTTTGCGGGCACCCAAGGATCAGTCCTTCGGAGAACGCAGTGCGACACTACAGGACCCATTCGGCCATCGCTGGATGATCTCGCAGACAATCGAGGATATTACGCCAGAGGAAATGCAGGCACGTTGGGATGAAGAGACATCCGCATAAGCGGAGGGGACCGAAATTAGCTGGAGGCTGCCGAGCAGGCATTTTATGCGGTGGTGATCAGCGACGTTCTTGCTGGCTGCGTATCTAGGCAGCGTTGTTGGCTTGCATCTGCGCGAACGCCGTTTGCTCACCTTCACAGTATCTGGGATCGACGTCACGAAGTTCACAAGCGAACTCGTTTATGGCGACGGCACCGAAGTCGTGGGCATGGATATCCCGCAGGCCATTTTGAATGGCTTTGGTGCGGACGAACCCCTGCAAGTCACCCCTGCAGAATAGTCTGCTTGAACCAAAAATCATGAGCTGCTCAACGAGAGACACAACCAAATCCGCTGGGGCCAACGGCTTTATGCCATATCAATCGGACGAAGTTGATCCATGATTACATCCCTCAGCCACCGGTGTGCCGGACTTCCTGTGTTTCTTTTGTGCCAAACAAGACAGATTTGGGCGGGAACCAAAGGCATAGGTGCGCGGTAAATCGAAAGCCCGAGCCGCGGGGCAAGTTTTTTTGCCATTTGTTCGGGAAGCAGCGCCACGAGATCGCTGTCCGCCACGGCATTACAGATGCCGCCAAACACGGGCATGGTCATGACGACCCTGCGCTGACGGCCCAAACGTGCAAGTGCGGCGTCCCCCATAGCATGCAATTTCCCCTCGGGCGAAAAGACGATGTGGCCCAGGTCGCAAAACAGGTCCATTGGCACAATGTCGCCCGGATGAACCTGTGCACGCTTCAGCCGAGGATTGCCCTTTCTGGCGATCATCACAAATTGCGAACGAAACGCCGGAACATAATCTACCCAATTGGGAAGTGCGTTCTGCGGGACCAACGCCATGTCGACAGTATGGTTTTCGAGGGTTTTTTCGTAGCTGTTGGGTATTAGGTCCACAAGTTGAACCTGCATGTTCGGTGCCTGCACGGTCAAAAGTTTGGCCAATGGCGGCATCAACATTTCGGCGAAAAAATCTGATCCAGAGATCTTGAAGCTATGGATGGCGATGGCCGGATTGAACGCACCGTGGTCCGACAAGAGGCCGTCGATCTGATCCAGAATTTGACGGAGTGGAAGCTCTAGTCCGGCGGCATATTCGGTCGGGACAATTCTTTGGCCCTGTCGGACAAAAAGTGGATCAGCCAAAGCATCGCGAAGCCGGCGCAGTGCCGACGAAATTGCCGGTTGGGACAGCCCTATCCGTTCACCAGCTTTCACGGTTGACTGTTCGTGCAGCAATGCATCGAGCACTTTCAAAAGGTTCAAATCAAACGTGAGTAAATTCATATGGTCAATATATTATATATATTAAATCAATTTCAATAATTTTTCATCGTCACGTATATTTTGGTTAATTATTCCTTCGTTCTAGGACGTCGAAAATGCCCAGGATTGACACAGACCAGACCCTCCAATGGCTCGGCACAAGGTATAAGATTTTGCTTACCGCCGGCCAGACCGGTGGAAAGATGGGCATGTTTGAAAGCGTTGATCAGCCAGGATATGGCCCGCCGCGTCACATCCATCATGAAGAAGATGAAACATTTTACGTTCTCTCAGGTGAGGTCATGTTTTGGCTTGCGGGTAAGTCTCGAACTTTGGGTCCCGCAGCAACCGTTTTTATCCCTCGTGGTACTGATCACACTTTTCGCGTCCTCGGCGATTTGCCCGCCAGAATGCTGACAATCATGACACCGGGCGGTTTCGAAGGGTTCTTTGCCGAAATGGCGAAGCGCCAGTTACGTATCCCAGAAGACATGGACAAGATCGCAGAAATTGGGCTGCGGTATCATCTTGAATTTACAGGTCCGCCCTTGTCTTTGGCAGCAGCGGTTTAGACCGAAAAGGAGTAACCTTATGCGCGGCATTTCATTCTGGTTTTTCTTCACAGCGACGATCTACGTGAGTATCGGTATGATTTGGGGGATCGAAATGTCGATCAGCGAAGACCATACGCTTGCCCCGGCGCACGCCCATCTAAACCTTATCGGATGGGTCACGATGGCGCTGTTTGGTCTCTATTATCATCTTGACCCCGCAAGTGCAGAGACAGGTCTCGCAAGAATTCACTTCGTCGTTGCGACGACTGGTTTGCTTTTGATCGTACCAGGCATTGTACTCGCCATTACAGAACGTGGTGAATTGTTAGCAAAAGTTGGTTCAATTCTGACCCTGATTTCGATGCTAATGTTCGTATACACTGTCTTTAGAAATAGGGATGCCAGACCGCGGTAAGACCGCACTTGCGGCATCTAAGGTCTTTAGTGGTTTCTGCAAACGTGGCAAACGCAATGAAGGTCGAAACGCAACTGCTACAAGGCAATAGCATTCCTGTCGTCGGAACCACTATTCCGCCCTGTAAATAGGCAGCAGAAGTGGGGGCAGGCCGTTTAAGTTCATGAGAGTTAAATACATCGCCCCTAATTGTCGTGGTCCCCACTGATCTGAAGGAAGTTCTTTTAATCTCAAAGGGCTACAGTGATGTAGAGCAATTGTCGCCAACCCAGCGAAAAGATCATGTCCGCGCAGTCAACAATAGGAAGTCAGCTGAGAAACGTGCGCGTCGAATAGCGAAAGTATTGGACGGAAAGCACCAAGCGTATCGCTGGATAACGTGCGAGCCCTAGGCGACGACCAACTGCTTATAATAATAATTGCAGACCATTGTCCGGTTTCTTTCAACTGATCCGGCTAGCGACTTCGTCCCAAACAACGCTGTGATAATCGAACCCTGCCTCAAGGTCCGGTTTCACAACTTCAAAGTAGGGTGACAGATCAAAGTCACGTGGCGCAAAAAGCGAATAGTGACGAATGTGGAATACCTCGCGTTGTGCGGCGATATCGGTGGCGTCGTCGACAAACACATCTGGCAGAATAGGATAGTTGATGGTCTGAAAGGCTTGCGCGATCAAAGAAGAGCAGATCGCCCGCGTGGGATCACCCGACCCAAAAGCCAGCATCGTGCGTCGCCAGCGTGCGGGCAGGGGCGGAGTCGGGAGAAAAAAGCGAAGCAGATCAAGGATGTTGCGCAGATCGTAGTGCAGGCCCAGTTTTCCAATCATATACGCCACCAGCGCTGATCGGTCTGCGTCGCTAAGTGCCTTTGCACGGCAGATGCGCAGATTAAATCCTTTATAGTCCTCAAGGGGCGAAGCAACGCAGCCCTCATGCATCTTTACCTCTATTAGTCGCTGGCGTTTTGATCCGTCATTGGGGACAGCAAGAGCATCACCAACAAAAAAAGCAGCGTGGGACCAAGTGGATTGGGTCAAGTATTTTATGGCCCCTGACACACGCGCGTTTCCTTCGACGAGCAAGACATCTCCGGGTTGAAGTGTTTGACAAAGCCTGTCGAAATTGAGGTGAGCGCGTGGCTTATTTGTGGGTTGTTGCGTGTGAAGTTTGCTTGCCATCCGGTAGCCGAGACTGTTCAGCATTTTGTCGCACGCAGCTTTGATATTCCCGGTCATATGCATACCCTCCGGTGGCAGATGATATAGGATTAGAACGGCAAATCTAGTATACTCACGGAATTGTCGGCGACTGGAAACGCGTAGGGTTTAGCGTAAGGTCAGCGGACAGCAGATCCATGTAAAGTAGCTGACAAGCCGCGTCAGACTAATTCCAAAAGTGACATCGGCTGGATTTATTTGAGCACTTAAGGGAACGTGTTTGGTTGTGGGTAGCCGGGTTCCGAGGCGCGATCACACTTGTTTATTTCGACGGGAGATCTTGGCCATTCCCTCCGCTCAACCCGCTGCAAAACGCTTGCCGTGATCCGGAATCAGAAAACGCAGCTATGTGATCCGGCCCGCAAGTCATCCTGTCAGGATCGGTCGCGGGGCCTCCTCATCTGCCGCTTTGAAATTAAAGAAGGCCGAGACCCGTGCCGTTTAGCGGATGTCCGGGTAGGTGTGAATTCGCCACGGTCAGGTCTATTCAGGGACAGCGCCTAGGACGCGGACAAGAGCTGGTTCCTTATCGCCAAGGGCCAAAGGAAGTGCAGCGATGCCCAGCCATCAAAGCATCCAAGGCGATGATTGGGTAGTTCTTGAACGAAGCCAGGTTTTCGGGTTTTCCATTTAGGTCCATCAATGTTCTGCTGGCATAGATGGCCCAGGGGGAATCGGCGATCATACGACCAATCAGGTCATCGTCGTCCGTGTCTCCTGAACGCAGCGCTACGTCTGCTTCGCCTTTTGCAACATCTACGTACTTATCACTGAGACCGAATTTGACCTGCAGTTCAGGTTAAAGATCATGAAACTTGTCGATCAAGCCGGATTTGGTCATCAGCTACATGCTTGGCTCGGGGCAGGTGAGTTGCATGATCTTTCGGACCTCAGTGAATATTGTTTTGCACCCCATCTTTAACTTGGCTGCCGAAAGTACCGAGCAAGCATTGTCAGTGCCGTGCAAGCTAGGGAAGGGAAAATCCAATCCCGACACTATCATTCTCAGCCGCATAGCGTAAAGGAGGTGGCACCTTAAGGAGAATGAATGATGGAAGCTTCACAGAGTGTGCCTGAACTGGTCGCTGCGACGAAGGCCAATGCAAAGACATCCGAAGATCGCATTTCTGAAATCCAGAAACTTGTGGACGGGCAAAAGGCGTCTGAGGCCCAACTTGTGGAGCTTCGCGAGGCGACGGTTGCGCTTGAATTGGCGGCGGTGGATATCTTCTCTCTTTTCGAGGCGCGGATGCAGCACCACTTTAAACGGGGCCCGTTTTCGCGCAAACTAGAGGCCCTGCTGATAGACGCCAAGCAAGCCGAGCTCGCCAATAGGGTCCACCAATATTATCTTGCGATCAACGTGCTGAAGCATGGAAAAGGCGCGAGCTATCGGAAGCTGCTCGACATCAAAAGCCCTCTTTTTGGTGTTAAGCAAAGTGAAGACATCAACGCAGACGAAACGGACGCACCCGTAAGCCTTGTAGATGTAACTGGCTCGGAATTTTTTGACGGGCTGACCGCGACCATCCTTGATGCGTACCAATTCCTTGAAAACAGATAGATTTCTTGGCTCTGGCTTAGCAGATTGAAGGCGCGTTCCGCTGATCGTGCGAATTCCGGCAGACCTTGATCAAATATGCCGCAACAAGTTGATTTCGACACCAAAACACAAGCAGGGTTTCTTATCAAAAGTCGCTAGGGAAAATTTGAGGTCCGGGCCTAGGTCCGTGAGGTGACGACAGACTGTGTTTGTTAAGATGCTGTTTGGGCCTTTTTCGCGGCTGTTGCCAGCTTGGGAATTAAAGCTTCAAAATGTTGGTAGATCACCATCAGAACGACAGGGCCGGGGGGCCAGGGTAATCGCAATCAGGGTCATGAAATAGGAGAACGTATCTGCATAGGACATCACAATACCTCTGGTTTAGATGATTAGATTGGTGCGCGGTCTCGCAACGGGGCAGCGCGGTATAAACGCAGGGCCAAACCGGTCAGGCCAATGATGATCCAGCTGCCCTGAATAAGGGCGAGGCGAGGTTGAATTCGGCGTAAAGGCTGATCCCCACCAATAAAGCTGCCAGAATATTGGTCAGCGAAAAGCTGGGGCCGTTGCCATCCATGATCACCAGCTGAACTGTCCCGAATGCCGCGACATAGAAAATTAACCATGGGACACTAGCGCATGGATAAGGCCCGAGGGCGGCGAAATAGTTTGAAAATTTGCGCATTGGAAAAAGTCCTTCGATGTGATGGTCAAAGGATTAAGCATGCGGGCTTTGCAGGGCATCCCCCATATGGGGGGCGACCAATCGAATAGTGACCCAAGGTAAGGTATTTCTTGGATAGCCTTGGGATAGCGTTTGCATTCGCGCGGTCAGGGCGGCAACCTATTGATGAACGTGCGATCGATCTTGCTGATAAAAAGGGCATTTCACGCAATGGGACTTTATTTGCTGGGGGCTCTCACCCTTGCGCTTTGCACATTTGTCGGGGCGATCATTTATGGTTTCATTGTACCACTCAGGGTGCATTTCAAGACCGATCTGCCCCGTCGAAAACCACCCGAACAGGTCCTGCATCAAAACGACAAACCTTTTGTTGGCCTTGCGCTATCGGGCGGCGGGGCGCGGGCGGCAGTGTTTGCAGCGGCGGGGATGAAGGCGCTGCATGCGCGGGGCGTCCTTGATCAGGTCAGCCATGTCTCAAGCGTGAGCGGTGGCGGGTTTGCCGCAGCCTATTGGGCTTTGTACCCAATTCAATTTGCTATCAGTTCAAAAAGCTACTTTGCCCAGATGGAGAGCGTTATGGCGCATGACTTTTTCTGGCATGTGCAGATGCGACAGCTGGTCAAACCGTCCCGTGCCTTTAGCCCTTCGCGCCGCTTGGTGTCGTTGCAAAACGCATTGGACCAGCCAGATTTTTTGAACGGCGCGTGTTTTGCAGACCTGCCCAAAGGCCGCCA
>RCMY010000911.1_pt1 | contig 29549 bp, 27 predicted proteins | sample 2041341 | NCBI WGS metagenome assembly RCMY01 (sample SAMN09708234, study PRJNA481090) | Marine sediment metagenome, whole genome shotgun sequencing project. | reverse complement strand
TAAGGGGCGTGGCCACCGCCTAGAATCGTTAGTTACCGGGCTAGCGACGACCAGGAGATGACCACATGGACACTGTAGCGCAGGAGGCGCCTGCGATGGCGCTCGCCGACATGCCGACGCGCGACGACGGCACGATCGACTTCAGGAGGCTCGCCGTGGGCCTCGTCGAGGAGTGCGTGAACGCGGCGATGGACGCCGCCGCCGACGAGCTCTGCGGGGAGGGCAACCGCAGGAACGGCTACCGCGAGCGCCGGATCATGACCGTGATAGGGGAGGTGACGCTCAGGATTCCGAGGCTCCGGGAGGGCAGCTACTTCCCTGAGGAGGTGCTGAGGCCGTACTCGCGCACCGACCGGGCGATGGTGGCGGCGATCGCCGAGGCCTACAAGCTCGGGCTCTCAACGCGCAAGATAGAGAGGGCCGCCGCCGACCTCGAGTTCGGCCGCCTCAGCCCCTCGGCGATATCCAGGATGTGCGCGACCCTGGACGGCGACGTCGCCGCGGTCAGGGAGGCGGAGTACTCCCAGCGATTCCCCTACCTGTGGCTCGACGCCACCTACGTCAGCTGCCGCGAGGGCGGCCGCGTTGAGGGCCGCGCCGTCGTCACGGCGATAGCCGCTGGCGAGGACGGGAGCAGGCGCTACGTCGGCCTCGACTACGTGGACGTCGAGTCCTTCGAGTCGTGGAGGGGCTTCCTGCGCGGGCTGAGGCGCAGGGGCGTCTCGGGCGTCTCGCTCGTGGTCTCCGACGCCCACGCGGGGCTCAGGCGCGCCGTTCGCGAGGTCTTCCCCGGGGCGGGCTGGCAGCGCTGCATCGCCCACCTCGAGCGCGACGTGGCGGGCAGGTTCCGCAGGAGGGCGGACCGCTCGGCGGCCATGCGCGCCCTCTCCGCCGTCTTCCGCGAGCGCGACCCGGCGCTCGTCCGCGCCATGTACGACCGTGCCGTCGCCGGGATCTCCGCGCTCGAGCCGAGGGCCGGCGAGCTGCTCGAGGACGCCCGCGAGGACGCGCTCGCCTACCTCGCGTACCCCGAGGAGCACAGGCTTCGCATACGGACGAACAACGTGCAGGAGAGGGCGAACCGCGAGATAAAGCGCCGGACGGACGCGGTGCAGGTCTTCCCCTCCTCCGCCTCGCTCGTGAGGCTCGTGGGCGCGGCGCTCGCAGACCAGAACGACGCCTGGGCGGCCGGCCACTTCATGGAGGGGATGCGCGAGCTCGGCAGGGACGCGGAGTCGCCCGTCGCGACCGAGGAGACGCTCCGGAAGGCGGAGATGCTCGTGACCGAGGCAATGAGGGAGGCGGCGTAGGACTATGCTGTCAGCGGTTCAGGCGTGGCCTGACACCAACAATCGGCACACAACCCATTAGCCAACAGTACCAGGAGAGTTTACTCAAGCCTGTTGTCACCCCGAGCCCAATGCTTGTGTATGATAAAGAAGCAATCAACAAAACGACAGGCAGAAAGCTTCGCTATTCCGCAGCTTATTAACTGCCAAACAGCCTGCAAAGGATTGACTTACAAAGCGCAATGTGGTATATTTATATCATAAAGAGCGAAATATACCACGTTTTGAAGGAGGATGATGTTCTGTGAAGAAGAAAATCAATATCATCGGCTTCTTATCTATTTTATCGTTAATGGCCATTTTGGGGAAAACAACAGGCAATAGCGGTTGGTATGGCTTCTTGGGCTTCTTGTATTATCTCCGATATTTTTGGGTTATTCCCGACGAGGCATTCATCGCTAATATCCAAAAAGCCGCAACCACAGCGTTCCTTTTGGAAATGATCGCCCTTATCCCGTCTACGTTTATTTGTTCTTTGTTGCTTGAAAGAAATAGAATTAATCGCTGTTAAACCAGTCCTGGTATTAATGTCCGGGCCCCCTGCTAACCTACGGTTCGACCAAGAGACCGAGGGGCAGGAGGCCCGGATGGACAACAGCATACTGCAGGAGGCGCTCGCGCTGCCGGCGGACGACAGGCTCGAGCTCGCCGAGAGGATCAGGGAGTCGCTCGTCGCGGGGGGATCTGCCCGGGAACCCGGGGAGTGCCCGAGGTGCGGCTGCTCGCACGTGGCCAGGCGCGGGCGCGACGCCGACGGCACCCAGAGGTGGGTCTGCCGCGGGTGCGGCCGCACCTTCACCGGGAGGACGGGCGGGCTGCTGGCGCTCTCGAAGCTGCCGCTGTCGGCGTGGCTCGAGTTCGTCGGCGCCACGCTCGAGGGCGCCTCGCTCAGGGAGTGCGCGAAGCGGTGCTCCGTGAGCCTGCCGACGTCCTGGTACATGAGGCTGAGGCTCTGCGACGTGATGGCGAGGCAGGTCAGGGCCTTCAGGGGCGGAGAGGGGACGTCGGTCCAGGTGGACGAGCTCTACCTTGACGAGTCCCTCAAGGGGCACCACCCCGACGGGCTCATGCCCAGGGAGCCGCACCGGCACGGCGGCGAGTCGCGCACGCGCGGGCTGTCGAGGCTCAAGATCGGCGTCGTCACCGGCGCCAACGACCTCGGCGACTGCTTCTGCTGCGTGGCGTCGAGGGGCAAGACCGGCACGGAGGGGGTCCGCAGGTCGGTCGCCGGCGTCGACCTCGCGAGGTCCGAGGTCTCGACGGACATGCTCTGCTCCTACGTCGTGCCCCTCAGGGCCGCCGGCGTGGCGGCCCACAACAGGTACAACTCGAGCGAGGCCACGGTGTAAGCGGACAATAAAAAGTCAGAACCAGCGGCCATGGAATGTCAGAATCCGTGGCCACGTTTGTCACGACCTGTGGCCAGGAATGTCACACCCCTCGTATGTCGGAACCACAATGGTCAGGTCCATGCCGGACCGGACCATTGGAGACCAGATGAAGGAGATCGGGGTGTACCAACTAATCCAGGATCTACGACAGAGAGGCTTCAGCAGGAACGCCGTCGTCGCCAGGACGGGAGTCTGCTGGCGCACGATTGACAAGTACTGGGACATGTCACTCGAGGAGTATGAGAAGCGCGAGCACGTCGGCCGACCGGCCGCCAAGGCCCTCGGGGCGTATGACGACGTCGTCGTCCAGTGGCTGCGAGAGTGGCCGGACATGACCGCCGCGCAGGTGCTCGACTGGATCGTCGAGCGCTATGGCACCTCGCCAGCCAGCGAGAGAACGGTGCGCAGGCACGTGGCAGAGCTCAGGGAGGACTATGGCATACCCAGGTCGCGACCCGTAAGGGAATATGAGGCCGTGCCCGAGCTCCCGTTCGGGCATCAGACGCAGGTCGACTTCGGCTGCGCGTGGATGACGACCGCCACGGGAGGCAGGGTGCAGGTGAGGTTCTCCACACTCATGCTCTCCCGTTCGCGCATGAGGTGGGGTCACATGCAGTCGAGGCCCTACAGAAGCAGCGACCTCGTGCGCGACATGTGGTCTGCGTTCGCCTTCTTCGGTGGGCGTACCGAGGAGTATGTGTTCGACCAGGATGCGGTGCTGTGCGTGACCGAGAACGCCGGTGACGTGATCATGACCAGGGAAATGGAGGCGCTGCGCCAAAACGTCGGCTTCTCCGTGTTCATGTGCCATGGGGCCGACCCCGAGACCAAGGGCAAGATCGAGAACACGGTCAGGTATGTGAAGCGCAACTTCCTGGCCCACAGGACCTATCCCGGCAGCGACGAGGCCCTGAACGAGGAGTTCGCCGCCTGGCTTGGCCGCACGGGCAATGCGAAGCCAAACGGTACCACCAAGGTTGCCCCTGGGGCGCTCTTCGAGCTCGAACGACCCCGTCTCGTACCGGTCGCGGCGGCACCCGTCCATGCCGGGAGGGAGCGCCGCCGCGTAAGGAAGGACAACACCGTGGTGTTCCGCCAGAACCGCTACTCGCTGCCCCTCGGGACATACGATAGCACCCCCGAGGTCGCAATCGAGGTGATCGGCGGCAGACTGAGCGCATACTCCCCTGCGGGCGATCTGCTCGCCGAGCACGAGGTGAGCGAAGCCACGGGGGTGCTCGTGCAGAAGAGCTCGCATCGTCATGACCGCACGACCCGAATCCTTCGGGAGATGGACAGGACCATAGGGCTCCTGGGCGAGACGCACAGGCCATACCTCGAGAGGATGTGTGCCGAGCACCCACGCTACGAGTGCGACCAACTCGCGCTGGTCTGCCATGCGTGGGCCAGGTGCGGCGGCGATGCCACCACGGCGGCGATCGACCATTGCTGGGAGAGCGGGCTCTTCAGCGCGAACGACGTCCTTGCATGGGCGGAAGCGCACCAGGGGACGCGGCCGGCGACGTCGGCAGACCTCGCCGAGCTCTACGGGACGCGCGTGGCGAAGCGCGACCTGGCAGACTACAGGCAGGTGGTGTGAGGTGGGTGCCGAGTACAGCACGCTCGAGGTCAACAGGCTGCTTCCGCAGCTGCGGCTCAGGCAGGTCGATCTCGTCGGCGTGTTCTCCAACCAGACGGACCTCTCCCCGACGCATGCCGTCGAGCTGTTCCTGCGCGAGGAGCTCAGGCTCAAGGAGGGCCGCAAGCGCGAGGTGAGGTTCAAGCGATCGCACCTCCCTGCCCGCAAGTCGCTTGGCGAGTTCGACTTTGGGTTCCAACCCTCGGTGAGCAAGCAGGTGATCCTCAACCTCATGGACATGACCTGGCTGGACCAGGCCTTCAACGTGTGCCTGCTCGGACCGACATCTACGGGCAAGACCATGCTTGCGACAATCCTGGGCTACGAGGCCCTCGACCGAGGGTATGACGTGTGCTTCGAGAAGATGGACACGCTCATGCATGTGCTCAAGACGAAGGACTTCGTCCCGGCGAGCGAGCGCAGGGTCAGGGACCTGACGCGTGCCAGGCTCGTGATCGTGGACGAGATCGGCTACGAGCGCCTCGGCCAGGCCGAGGCGACCCTGCTGTTCGGCTTCGTCTCGCAATGCGCAGAGAGGACGAGCCTCGTCGTGACGTCGAACAAGGGCTTCGACGAGTGGGGCGGCTTCATGGAGGACACGGACCTTGTCGCAGCTATCGTGGACAGGCTCATCTATCGCAGCGAGATCATCAACATCGACGGCCCGAACTATCGGAAGAACCGGAGGCAATCCATTAGCGAGTGGTCGTCGTCAAAGAAGGGAGGGACACGGCACTAGGAGGAAGAGGTTGTGACAATCTTGGCCGAAAGTTGTGACATATGCTTGACCGCTTACACACGGAGGACGAACTCGGCATGGTCAACGCCCTGCACTCGAGGCTGAGGGGCTTCCTCGCGCGCTTCAACGGCGTCTCGACCAGGAGGCTTGGCATGTACCTCCGCTGGTTCGAGTGGCTCGAGCAGGCGAGGCGCTCGGACGCCTCGAGGACGGCGATGCTCGAGGCCCAGGCGGCGAACGGCAGGTACTCTGTTCGCAGGAGGTCCCTCTTCGCCGAGCCCCACCCCTTCTGGGACTACTGGGAGGGGAAGCGACCGGTGGTGGACGTCGAGTCCCTCTACCCGCCTGAGGTCATATCAGGACTGGTTTAACAGCGATTAGAATTATTCCAACTGCGTTTGGAATCAGCTTTGCAGTTGCTATATTTTCTTTCACTATCATTTTGGTGGTTTTAGAATGGAAAGAGCAGCAAGGTGTCAGCAATGATTAAGAACAGAATTAAGGAATATCGTGCGAAGTTTGATATGAAACAGGAAGAACTTGCCGAGAAGGTCGGTGTGCGGCGCGAGACTATAGGAAATCTTGAGAAAGGCCGATATAATCCATCTCTTGTTCTCGCTTGGAAAATTGCCAAAGTTTTTAATACTTCCATTGAAGATGTTTTCACAGTAGAAGAATAAATGAAAAAACATCCGAGCCAGGCAGCGGTATAGACAATCCAAAGTACAGGAGACTCCATAGCAGCCAACGCCTAAGCGTGTTCCAATACTATTATTTTAGTACGGAGAATATCGGGCATTTCTCGTAAAACTCGGCGACAATTCGTGTCGTAGGAGGTAATGTTATGCAGATGATTAAAGCATTCAACGAAACCATCCGCTATATTGAAAGCGAATTGGATGGCGAGATTGATGAAAGCCGAGTTGCCGTGCTGTCAAGTTATTCCTACGCCATGTTCAGCAGATTGTTTTCCATTCTGACGAACATGACGCTGTCGGAATATATCCGGCTCAGGAAACTGACGAAAGCCGCCATGGAGATCAATGAAACAGGCGCCAAAATCATTGACATTGCCATGAGGTACGGTTACGAATCGCCGGATTCCTTCACGAATGCCTTTAAGAGTTTTCATCGCGTTACGCCTACGGAAGTACGAAATGGAGAAGCATACCGGATCGTTTCTCCCATTCAACTAACGCTCAGCGTAAAAGGAGGAAAACACATGGACGTGAAGATTCAGAAGAAACACGGATTTGCTGTAGCCGGGGTCAAACTGGACAATATTGAGTCATCGTCTTGCCCGGAGGTTTGGAATCAGCTTTTTGAAAAGTACGATCACGACACCCTTTCCCGTTTGGGAAACGGTCAAAGCTACGGGATGTGCTTTGATGTAGAAAATCCAAGCAGGATCAACTATATGGCATGCTACCATGTCAACGACGTTTCCAAGGCAAAGGAAATGGGGCTTGAGGTCAGGGAGATCAAGGATGCAGAGTATGCTATTCTGTCGCTAAAGGGGCCTGTTCCCACATGCATTCACGAGGGCTGGAAATACGCTATGGAAGTGTTCTTGCCGGAGCAGGGATATATGCACGCGGGAACGCCTGACTTTGAGGTCTATTCCGAGGGAGATATGTACAGCCCCGATTACAAGATGGAGCTTTGGATTCCGCTCTCCAAGAAAGAATAAGCAGCAATCAAGAGGGCGACAGTCAAGAGTGCTGCCGCCCTCTCCCCATGAAAACTGAATAACCGCCGCCTATTCCAGCGGCACATGAAGCAGTAAGTCTTGAAAAAGATTTGCTGCTTTTTTGTTGCCCGTTTAGCAAAACGGAATCCTCCCACCGTAGTAGTGGTGAAGGAGAAAATGAAAAAGTTGGCCGGAAGTGAGCAAACGGGATCGCCGCCGGTGTGGTACTGGTGAAAGGAAAAAGTTTTCGAAAAAGTGAGCACGGGGCGGCGTCGCAACTGTTGTATTAGCAGAAGGAGAAAAGTTTTGCAAAACCGCCTTTTTCCTACCCTGCTGATTGTACTGATAGCGAAAGAAACCGTAGGGGACAGTATGCGGAAGTCACAGAGCAAGATTCTACCACGGTGCCAAAATTCGCTTTTCGCTCATTTTTCCCCCGCGGGAATCTTGTTGGGGAGTGCCTTCCCCAAACCCTGCTTATACGCCCCATCCGGGGCAGAAAGGAGGCGATCGCCTTTGAAGAAAATCTACAACACGCCGCACCGCAGCCGTGTGGTAAAAACCCGCATGACCGAGGACGAGTATGCGGACTTCTCCAGGCAGCTTTCCCTTTACGGGATCAGCCAGGCCGAGTTTATCCGGCGGGCGATCCGGGGGCTGCCTATCCATCCCATTATCAAGGTCTCCCCGGTTAATGACGAGCTGCTTTCCGCCATCGGGAAGCTGACCGCCGAATACGGAAAGATCGGTGGCAACCTCAATCAGATCGCCCGAAGCCTGAACGAGTACGGCGCTCCCTACCGGGAACTGTCCGCCGATGTTCGGGCGGCCATCGGGGAGCTGCACGACCTCAAATATGATCTTCTGCGAAAGGTAGGTGACGCGATTGGCGACGTTCAAGCATATCAGCTCTAAAAACGCGGACTATGGAGCCGCCGAACAGTACCTGACCTTTGAGCATGACGAGTTTTCCATGAAGCCCGTCCTTGACGAGCGGGGGCACCTGATTGAGCGGGAGGATTACCGCATTTCCTCCCTCAACTGTGACGGCGAGGACTTCGCTATTTCCTGTATGCGGGCAAACCTGCGTTACGGCAAAAATCAGAAAAAGGAAGACGTGAAAAGCCATCACTACATCATTTCCTTTGACCCACGCGACGGGCCGGACAACGGCCTGACCGTGGATCGGGCGCAAGAGCTGGGCGAGCAGTTTTGCAAAGATCACTTTCCCGGCCATCAAGCCCTTGTCTGCACCCACCCGGACGGCCACAACAAAAGTGGCAACATCCATGTGCATATCGTTATCAATTCTCTGCGGATCGAGGAAGTCCCCATGCTGCCCTACATGGACAGACCGGCAGACACGCGGGCGGGCTGCAAGCACCGCTGTACCGACGCCGCTATGGAGTATTTCCGGGCGGAAGTCATGCAGATGTGCCAGCGAGAAAACCTGTATCAGATCGACCTTCTCCACGGCAGCAAAAACCGGATCACCGAGCGGGAGTATTGGGCGAAGAAGAAGGGCCAGCGGGCGATCGATCTTGAAAACGAAACCCGCAGGGCCGAGGTGTGTTCCGTCAAGCCTTTCTGAGCCATCAACGTCATCTTTTTCTGAGCCACGGCGTCACGGCATCTGCGCCGCCTTCTTATCCTGTTGCATGAGCGCATGTCGCATGCGCCAGGACTCGCCGTGGAACTGCACGAGCCTACCGTGGTGCACGATGCGGTCGATCACCGCGGCAGCCATCTGGTCGTCACCGAAGACGGTTCCCCACCTCGAGAACTCGAGGTTGGTGGTGATCACGAGCGACTGCCTCTCGTAGGCGTCCGAGATGACCTGGAACAGCAGCCTCGCCCCGTCCAGGTCGAGCGGCAGGAACCCCAGCTCGTCTATCACGAGAAGCCTCGCGCGACCCAGCTGCGAGAGCTCGCGGTGTGTTCTGTCAAGAGAACCTGAGCAGAACACTCATTAGTTTTTGAGCAGGATGGTCGCCGGACCTGCGCCTCGCTATTGGGCATCCGCCTGCATGAGGGAGTGCCTGACGCGATACGACTCGCCACGGAACTGCAGGAGCCTGCCGTGATGGACCACGCGGTCTATCACTGCCGCGGCCATCTGGTCGTCACCGAAGACCGTGCCCCACCTCGAGAACTCCAGGTTGGTCGTGAACACCACGGACTGCCTCTCGTAGGCCTCGGACACCACCTGGAACAGAAGTCTCGCCCCGTCGGGGTCAAGGGGCAGGAACCCCAGCTCGTCTATGACCAGGAGGTCCGCATGGCCGATCCGCGCGAGCTCGCGGTCGAGCCTCCCCTCGTCACGGGCGTGCCTCAGACGCAGCACGAGGGAGGACGCCGTGAAGAAGCGGGCCTCGACCCTCCGCTCGCAGCATGACGAGCACAGCGCCGACGCCATGTGCGTCTTTCCAGTGCCGACGTCGCCCATCAGCACCAGGTCCTCGTGCCTGGGCAGGAACGAGAGCGCCAGGAGGTCCTCTCGACCGAAGCCCTTCGGCCAGCTGACGCATGACCAGTCATATCCCTCGAACGTCTTCGGTGCGGGCAGCGAGCACCTCCTGAGCAGCATCGCCCTCTTGGACGCCTCGCGGCTCGACCGCTCGGCCTCGAGGAAGGAGGCGAGGTACTCGACCTGCCTTGGGGTCCCACGGCACGACCACTCCTCGAGGACCGCCTTGGTGAGCGAGCACTCCCTGCCGGCGGCCACCACGCGCCCGGATGCCGCCACGTCAGCGGGCATCGCTCTTGGCCTCCCTGCCCAGGAACCCGTCGTAGACGAGCAGGTCGGCGTGTCCACCCGGTGACGGCATCCCGGCCGCGACCCTCCTGGCGAGCATGTCGCACGACGCCTCGTCCGGCATCCTCCCCTCGGCGATGATCCTCGCGGCGGCAGCGCAGGCGGCCTCGAACCCCGAGGGGTCGGCCGCCCTCGATATGGCACGCAGCACCTGACGCCTGCCGGCAGCGTCGAGCCTGTCGACGGCATCCACGAGGCCAGGCGGCATGTCCCGCCTGATGGTCGACTCCCCGAAGGCCCTGGGCCTTGCGACAAGGGCGGGGACGAGGGACGCGGGATTCCTCACCGGTCCCCCCTCGCCCCAGGCGCGCGGGAGCATGGCGACGCGCCTGCCCCGGTCGGCGAGCATCTCGACGCTGTCGGGGCGCGTCCCGACCAGGAGGTCACGGTCGTGCCAGGCAGGGCCCGCGCAGTACTGCCTGCCACATACCGTCACGTATCCCCGCTTGTCGGCATGTGCGTTCGACCATCTGACGGCATCGAAGCCGATGCCTGGCAGCGCAAGCATCGCCGCGAGGTCCTCGGCCGCCGCCTCGGGCACCGGACGTCCGTCGCGCGCGAGGGAGGAGGCGTTCAGGCGGTCGCACCCCGAGCGAAGGAACGCGTTCAGCTCCTCGAGGGAGGAGACGAGCGGCTCTGGGACCAGCAGGTTGCGCCTCAGGAACCCCACCGCGTTCTCCACGGATCCCTTCTCGTTGCCGGAATAGGGGTTGCAGTAGCGGCTCGAGCAGCGGTAGTGCGCCCTGAACCTCGAGAACAGGTCCGACTCGGTGACGGTGCCGCGCACCATCCTGCCGGCCTCCGTGGCGTTGTCGAGCACGAGGACGGCAGGCGCACGTCCCATCCACTCGAAGACGGCGCGCAGGCCCGCGCACAGGCACTCCGACCTCTCCGACATCATCGCGACGCAGTAGCGGGAGTTCGAGTGCGGCAGCGTCACCACCAGCAGCTTCGCGTCGGTGGGCATGCCACCGAGCACGCACCTGAAGTTCCCGAAGTCCACCTGGGCGACGCCCGGGGCCCACTCCAGCTCCAGGAAGCCATGGGCCGCCAGCGCGCCGTGCTCGCGTCGCCATGCGGCGACGTACCTGCGCACGCTCTCGTAGGACCCCTCGTAGCCGCGTTCGGCGACGAGCCTGTCGTATATCCGCTTGGCGGTGTGACGCTGCTTCCTCGGCGCACCGCGGTCGGCGGAGAGCACCGAGTCGATCCAGTCGGCGTGGGCATCGGTCGCGGGGTGCGGCCGGACGGACGTGACGGGTGGCGCAGGCGACATGTCCGCCATGTCCGCATACCTCGCCACGGTGTTCCGGCTCACGTCGAGGCGTCGGGCGATCTCGCATCTCGAAACGCCCGTCGCATCCAGCTCTCGTATATCCTGTCTTGTGCTCAAGGGCACGGTCATCCTTCTCTCCTCCTCCTGTGCGGCTCTCGCCAAAGTCGCCCACACAGGAGGAACTTACGACAGGGGCCGTGCCCCTGCCGTTCGGAGGCGCGGCCCGTTTGACCAAACTGCTCATTTCCTCGTGACCACGTTGCTTCGATCACGATGACCAAACGGCGCAGTTTCTAGTGTTGTTCAACAGCTCGCGGTCCAGCCGGGCCTCCCCCTTGGCACGGCGCAGGCGCATGACGAGCGACGAGGCGGTGAGGAACCTGGCTTCGACGAGGGATGCGCAGGCGAGTGCGCACAGCGCACAGGCAAGGTGGGTCTTGCCCGTACCGGAGGCCCCCATGAGCACGAGGTCCTCGTGCGCGCCGACGAAAGAGAGGGACTCCAGGTCGGCGCGACCGAACCCCTCGGGGAACGACACCGACGTCCAGTCGTAGCCCTCGAGCGTCCTGGCATAAGGGGCGGCACAGCGGCGAAGGAGCTGCCTTCTCTTGGAAGCATCCCTCGATGCGGCCTCGGCCTCGAGGTAGCCCAGCAGGTACTCGCGCTGTCGCGGCGTGCCACCCGCCGCCCATTCGGCGAGCACCGACCTGGTGAGCGAGCAGCGCGACCCCGCGACGAGGGCGCGCCCGACGACGTCTGTCACGATGCATCGACCTCCCTCAGGAACCCGTCGTAGACGGTGAGGTCGGTGACGCCCGCGTCCGAGCGACCCGCCGCCATCCTCCTGGCCACCATGTCGACGGACGCGGCATCGGGGAGGGCGCCGCGCACACAGACCTCGGCTGCGGCTCCGACGGCGACGTCGAACCCGAAGGAGTCGCTGGTGGCCGACACGGCACGCAGGACCTGCCGCCTTGCCGCCACGTCGGCCCTGTCCAGCACGTCGCGTAGCACTGGCGGCACATCGGCCCTCAACGGTGACTCCGACCAGGCCCGCGGGCGTGCCGTGAGCGCCGGGATGAGCGAGGCGGGGTCGCGTACCGTGCCGCCGGCGTCCGACCAGGCCCTGGGAAGCGTGGCGGCGTGCCGTCCGCTCTCGTCGAGGATCTCGACGCCGTCGGCGCGCATACCCACGAGCATCCACCTGTCGTGCCAGTAGGGACCCGCGCAGTAGCGGACGCTGCCAACCGTGACGCACCCCTGCCTGTCGGCTCTCCTGCGCTCCCAGCGCACGGCGTCGAAGCCGACGCCGGGGAGTGCCGACAACGCATGACGGTCCTCCGCGAAGACCTCGGAGATCACGACGTGGGCGCGGTAATGCTCCTCGCCAAGCAGTCTGTCGCACCCGGCAAACAGAGATGAGGCGAGCACGGCGAGCGACGGTGCCGCTGGCGGCGGTGACATGAGGTTGCGCCCCGGGAACCCGACGGCATTCTCCACGGAGCCCTTCTCGTTGCCGGAGTAGGGGTTGCAATACGTCGAGCGACAGCCGTAATGCGCACGGAACTGCGAGAAGAGGGCTGACTCCCGTGTCACACCGCACATGCGTCTGCCAGCCTCGGTGGCGTTGTCGAGCACGAGCTCGGTCGGCGCCCCTCCCACGTGCTCGAACAGGGTGCGGAGTCCCGCACACAGGCACTCGGCGGCCTCCGACACGGGCGGGACGCAGAAGCGCGCGTTGGAGTGCGGGAACGACATCACAAGCAGGTGGAGCTCGGTGCGTTCGCCGCCGAGCCAAGCCGCCGCATGACCGAAGTCGACCTGTGCGATCCCGGCCGGCCAGTCGAGTTCGAGGTATCCATCCCCCGCAGGTGTCGTGTCCTCCCGGATCCTTCTCACAAGACGTTCCACGGAGGAGCGCGAGCCGACGTATCCGTGGTCACGCACCAGGTCATCGTAGATCTTGCGTGCGGTCCTGCGCTGCTTCCTCGGTGACGCGAGGTCGTCGCGAAGCCACGCCATGACAAGACGCGCCCATGCGTCCGTGGCCGGATGCGGCGCGTTGCGCAGCATGGGTGTGACCGGTGACATGTCTGTCATTCGTACATACCTTGCCACGGTGTTCCTGCTGATCCCCAGCCTTGCGGCGATGCTCCTGTCGGAGTCGCCCCGGGCATGCATCACCCTGATATCCTCTTGAGTTGGCCTGGGCATTGTCATCCTCTCCATCCTTCCCGGCGGGGTCTCATGGAAAAGGTCCGCCGGAAAGGGTATACGCGAGCCACGATGCCCGGGCCGCCCCATGCGGCCGGCACATCCACGAGTGGCCCGGTTTGTCTGACGCGGGTGGCTCACATCCCGGTGACGGCGATGGCCCAGTTTTCGGTGACGTTGTGGCTCAGTTCACATTGAAGCAAAACAGGAAGAGCAACGTTGAAAAGCCCAGGGCAGGGGAGAGGCGTGGAGATGGACAGTTGGAGACAGCTCCGTCCCAACCCAGCACATCGTTTCGTATCACTATCGGGGCTACATTAGGCTGTCTCTTGGTGGAGTCGCATTCCAACAATTATTGAGATGTCGGAGGAGATATTGAATAAGTCTCATAATCGACTGTGGGCAACTGCTGAGTTGCAGAGAACGCATCTGATCCGTTGAGAAAAGCAGTTACAGAAGACTGTGTCGGCATTGCCAGCTTATGTAGCCTTTGAAATGAGTCGACAATGTACCAATCATAATTACTGATATCATTAAGATTAAATACCACATCATCAGACACCATGTACCAATATGATATATGTTCACCGGGCTCAAGTATTTTTAGATCCATCGCAGTTGTGTCATTTGGGAATTCTGATGAGCTGCTATATGACTGGTTTGGACAGAAAGAAGCCTTTTCGGTATCTGCACCGTGCTCTTTTATTGCTATTCGTGAGAGCTCAAACGCCGCGTGACCCGTATTTGTTATATCGAAGGTGAGATACTTCACCGTTTTGCCTGTTCCAGCCGACGTCGATACGGCACAACCTACCCCAACGGTAACTTGCGTTTGATAAGGCACACGTGCCATTTCTTCCTGTGTTGTAACGGAGAAATAAATCGATAGGCCCGACACCAAAAGAGCTAATGCTGAAAAGAGGAGGGTCCATCTTTGATATTCTTTACCTGCGGTTTCACTCATGTATTATCCCTCCTACTCAGGTGTTGTTCTTATCAAACTGATTCGATATGGTTGCATCTTGTTTTACTCCATCTGCTTCATGCCATTTGATATGAATCATCTCCGAATCAACCATTGATTCGGAGGAAAAAGAACAATTTGAACACTTATCAGCATCATAATCAGACCGGTTTCTTGGTTATAGCATATGAGCCTTGACTAAATGAGCCCGCTCATATGCGCGTACATGATCACGGCAATGTCTAGGATGATAAAAAGCGGTAGCCCTAGGACGAAGTACCATTTTCTGGTCTTGTGACGAACAATGTACATGGCAAGAAGTCCGCCAATGGAACCGCCGATAAGGCAGAGTCCGAGCAGACGGGCCTCCGGAGCACGCTTCCCATGGTCGTTGCCGCTCTCTGCCACATGCTTATCCCAGGCAAACGCAATGAAAGTGACAATGTTGATCACGGCCAGGTAAATGCCCATAATCTTAAGCTTGTCCAAATTCCAACCTGAGAAGATGCCGCCAACGCTCGCATCAAGCGTTACGATGCCGAATTCCGCAGCAACGACAAGACCCCATACGGCAAGGCAAACAATGGCAAGAAACCACCATGCGATGTTGTCCTTGTTCATGCGATGCCCTCGGTGCAGACCGCCCCAGACAAACAGGGCAACCAGCATGCCAACAGCACCTCCCGCAATCGGGAACACGTCAAGGATCAGCGAGTTCGCCGCCGAATCATCGAGGGTGGGGTTCTTCATGCATAGGAAGAAGTCAACGGTGAACACCAGAAGCGTCACCACGTTGATTACAAGCAGGTAGAGAAGGAATGGGTCCAAGGTCGCCCCTTTGTGTCGGTGACTTGCTGTTCTCTGCTCGCTCCATTATAACTGCATGTATTGTCACCCCTGCGTTCATCAGCAGTATGAACGAACGCAGGTGAAAAGGTATAATCGGCGTCTAGGTCTATCTCTGTAACTGCACTTTTGCCTTGTTGTCATCGGCTTCTTCGAGCCGAAAGATCCTGGCATTTTCGGGCATTTCGCGGATGGCGCTCGCGACGGCGCGACGCGCCTCGGGATTGTCGCTCGCGTAGATGTCCATGGTCGTTTTGATGCTTGCATGGCCAAGGTTCATCTGAATGCTCTTGAGGTCGGTGCCGGGGATGTGCGCGGCCACGGTGGCATAGGTGTGCCGCAGGCCGTGGAACGTGGGGACCTTATCTTGTGTGCCCTTGAGGCCGAGCGACTTGGCGACGGCCTTCCAATCTTGCCAGAGACGGTGCGGGTTCATCCACTTGCCGGCGCCGTCGGCGACTGTCCCGACGACATACATGTTCGGCTTAAGTTCTATGCCGACTTCCTTGTATTTTTTCTCAGCGTCGCTCAGGCGGAATTGGATCGTGCGGGCGAGGTCGTTGGTTATGGGGATGTCACGCCGGCCGTTCTTGGTTTTGGGCTCCTTTTCGTAGCACGTGGGGCCATCGTGGACGATGACGTTGCGGACGTGGATGATGCCTGCATCGAGGTCGACGTCGCGCCAGCGCAATCCGCAGATCTCACCTTCGCGCATACCGGTGTAGAGGGCGAGGGCATACCCCACATTGGCCGCTGTGGGGCCGGCACCGTCAAGGTAGGAGACGAGCTTGGCCTGCATGGGGGCATCGAGAGAGTTGGGCTCCTTGTTCTCGAGCTTGGGTGTTTTAATGCAACCGAGGGGATCGGCATGGAGGCGTTTCGATGAAACGGCATGCTTGACAGCCGCGTGGAGTACGTTGAACGACTTGCGTATGGAGGAGCGGGCGCGATTGTCTGCGAGGAGTTGGGAGATCCATGTCTCTGCATCCTCCGCAGAAAGGTCGTTCAGCTTGATCGAGCCGATATCGTAGCGTTCGATGGTCTTGAGCATCTCGCGATAGCAGCCGAGCGTCGACGCCTCGACGATTTTATTGGCCTCAAGGACACTGATGTAGTGCTTGACGTATTTGGCGATCGTAGTGCTGTCGCTGCTCATGCGTTTGGGGGAACCGATGAGCTCGTTGCGCCATTCCCTGAGCGCTTTTTTAGCGTTGTCCTTCATCATCTTGGAGATACGTCCTGTGGGGGCGGGGAGGGGCACCTCGCGCATGTGTTAACGTCGGGAGAAATTGACCACCGATTAGTCGGGCAAGAATCGCCAATCCCAGCCGGAATATAATCGCCGATACGCCAGCGGATGATTGTCTCTCTTATTTGTTGTCCCTATCGCTTCAGTTTCGTCACCGACGGCACCGTCTCCACCGAGAAGGTGTCGCATTCGACATCGCGGAAGCTCGATCCGCGCATGACGAACACCGAAGCCTTGTCGAATATCCTGTCCAGCGCGCACAGCAGCGTGTCGTCGCCGACGAAGAACCCGTCCCAGTTGTTGGCCGGCGTGTTGCTGGTGAGGACGAGGGTGTTCGGCCCCTCCTTCTCGTATCGTCTGTCGATGACGTCAAAGAACAGATCGGTGCACGCCTTGTCGAAGACGCACCTGCCGATCTCGTCGATGATGAGGCACGACGGCTTCGCCAGCGAGCAGACGGCCCTGGCCGGGTCGCCGGCCGCGGCGGCCCACTTCAGCTTGTCACGCAGCTCGCTTGCCTTCAGGTAATACGTCTTGTAGCCCTTGAGGCAGCACTCGCGACCGCATGCCTGGGCCAGATGGGTCTTTCCGATGCCGCCCGGGCCTATGAATGCCAGGTCCCTGCGCGCATGCAGGTTCGACAGCGACGGCAGCTTCTCAAGCGCCCCGGCGTCACGTCCCTGGATCCTGGTGAAGTCGAAGCCCTCGAAGGTCTTGGGGGCCTTCCGCGGCAGCCTGCTCTGCTTCAGCAGCGTGTCGATGACGGCGTCGTGGTGTTTGCCGGCCAGGTAGGAAAAGACCTCGCGCACGGCTTCCAGCTCCTCGTCGCCGAAGTCGTGGGTGCACGCCAGCGCCGCCAGCTCCTCGAGGGCGATGTTCACCTTGAAGGAACCGGCGTCCGCGCTGATGGCGCCGTAGACGTCGCCGGAGGCGGGAGCCTCGCCCGCCATCAGAGTCTCCCCTCGAAGTCGAACTTCGAGAAGGCGATGTTTCCCGACGGCGGCTCCGTCTGCGCTATCGTCGTCGCGACCGGTACGGACGGCAGCTCGCACGGCTGGACGTCGGCGTACTGGTCCTCGCAGAAGCTGTCCTTCCTTCCCCAGATGACCGAGTGCGCGGCCGTCTCGCGGGCCAGGTCCTCCGAATAGATGTGGAGCACGTCGCCCTCGCGGCTCACGCGGCAGTCGCGGCTTGCGTACCAGTAGGGGACGCCGAACCTCCTGCCCTCGTAGCTGACGAACCCGTCAAAGCCGATCCTCCTTCTGGGGCACAGATAGAGGGCCACCTCGTCGTCGACGGCGAGGGCGCTTGTCTGCGGGAGGCACTTCTCGCCATGCTCTTCGGCGGGGACGCACCCCAGGGCCCGCCGGTAGCGGCCGGCCTGCTTCGCGCACCAGGCGAGGGCCTCGGCGTTCAGCTGGGTGACATCCTCGAAGCTCCTCCCCGCCAGGAAGTTGCCCTTCACGAACCTGACGAGCCGTTCGACTTTGCCTTTGGTGAAGGGATGCCGCGGCTTGCACAGCCTCGTCTTGAAGCTGACGCATGCCATGAAAGAGGCGTAGTCGACCTGCCAGACGGGCCTGCCTTCGGCGTCCCTCCTGACGACGACGCTCTTCATGTTGTCGGTCAGGACGTAGGCGGGGACGCCCATGGCCATGAAGGCGTGCACCATGCCGATGAAGAGGTTCTCCTGGCGGGCGTTGGGGAAGAACTCGATGTAGCAGGTCCCGCAGTGGTGGCAGACCATCGCGAAGCACGCGATCCTGTACCGGAAGCCGAGCCAGTCCTCGACCTCGGTAAAGCCCCAGTCCATCTGGTAGGCCTCTCCAGGGTCGGTCCGGTAGCGCTGCCCGGAGCTACCGTGGGTCGCGACCGTCATGCGCTTGGCGGGCACCAGGCGCATGTGGTCCCTGATGTAGCCCTTCACGGTGGTGAGGCCGCCCTCGAGCCGTCCTCCTTGAGCCTGTCGAAGCAGACCGACGAGTTGGTGACGCCGCGGCGCAGCAGATCGTCGATGACGCCAGTGTGCCCGGTGAGCACGGTAACGTCGGCCTTCATGCCGCATCTCCCGTGCCGCATGGCTTTGGATCCCTTCTGTTTCAGGGTCCTGGCCCTCGACCTCGAAAGCCCGGTCCTCCTGGAGAATTCGGCGAGGTTCACGCTGCCCGGATCGAGCGCGCCGCCGGCTTCCCGGGCCATCCCGTCGAGGGCCTTGTCTATAATTTCCTGCAGGTCATTGCGTTCGTTGGTTTTGCTGTCCATAGTCCTCCTAACACTGGCGTACCGGCACAGGCCAGTGTAGGTTGCCCGACGGCGCAATGGCCGTTTTGGCTTGACTTGGATTGGCTAGTTTAGTTCGGCTATTCGTGGCGATTTTCGCCCGACGCTAACATTCGTTAAGACTTCCGTGTTGTTACAAGACTAAGGTGCCTAAGACGGTTTTGACTGAACGGCAGGATACGGTGGCATCGATAGCCGTCTGGGTCTGCTCGCGCACAACGTCCAACTGTTTGGCGGTGATGCCGCGCTTATTGAGGTATTCGTTCAAATCGGCCGTTGTTTCCCCCTGGCTTTGCAATATGCAAATGTCAATCATTTTTCCCTCGAGGTAAATTCACCCTATCGTCTACAGAAATATGTTCTCGATAAAGCTCTTCGGCCTTGGGGGTAGCTTCCTTGTACCACTCCGACCATTTCGCCTTTCCGTTCTTGCCTTTCGACTTGTCTCCGGCAAGAAGCATTACCGCATCACGCTTCGGGTCGAATCATGTGGCCGGAATCTTCGGTTTTTAAATTACCGCCTACAATGGGTCAAGGAAGGTAAGCACGATTCAGATGAGGGATCACATATGGAATTAGGATGGATAGATTATTCAGAGCAGGACCGACGGCGAACCATGGACGTTTTGGCGGCTCTTCACGAGCCGACCGCCGTCGACGAGCTCGGAATAGGTATCATCCGCGATGCTTTTGCCAACGCCTTCTTCCCTGCAACGTCTACGCTTTTGACTCGCGCCAAGTATTTCTTTCTTGTTCCCTATGCCCTAAGAGACTTGGAGCGACGAGACAACCGCAGGTTCTCGGCTGATGCTTTACGGAAGAGCTACGACGATACCGAGAAAGAGCTTGCGATAGAACTCCTGAAGGGAGCAAGGAACACTCAGGGCATCACGGGGGCGCGTTCTTTGCGTAGTGACTTTTCCGGTTCTTGGGTGAAGCGAGGGCCTGGGGTTGTGTACTGGTCTCCTCTGAGGCAACTGGGAATCCTAAAGCACCCTTCAATGGGATACACAGACTATTTTCGCGCTATCGCCAATAGCGATGGGCGTGCTGAGGAACGAGCATCGCAGGACGATATGGACAATGGCTGGAATGACGATGATTCTGTTCGTACAAGTTTCTGGCGTGTGCCTGGTGTCACATACAAGCAATGGCGCAATAACCTGTCCATCGAACTGACTCAAGGTGAGGCTGAGTTCCTAGCTTCACGCATCATACTATCTTTTCCAGATTCCATGCTCGCATTTATCTTGAATGACCCCACGTTACGATCAGGCGCATTGGAGCTTTTCCGCTCCTCGTCAAAAGCTCAAGATGATGCAGTTGACACCGAGATTGTCGGAGCGAGCCTCTTCCATGACTTTGCATCAGCTTTCCAGGGCAGTTTTCCGGAGCAACTGTCGGTCTTATCTCGTCATGCTGTCGTATTTAGCGACTTTGTCTATGGATGTCGCATTCGCTATAACGCCCTGCTGACGGGCCATGAGGAAGAAGCGGAGGCGGAGTGGGAGAGCTATTCTCCCCAGGCGTCAGAATTCGCAGCCTCGCTCGATCTGGATGCGATATACAAGCTATTACATCTCGAGGACCACTCAGGGGCAGGGCCTTTGCTCGGATTCATGCGAACGGCGAAGGAGGCAATGCGGGTAGGTGATGTTCCGAAGCTCGATGACTGTATTATCAAAAGAGAACATTCCATCAAGCATGATCGCGCAAAGATCGGACGCCTTGAGGGGGTCCCAGAGACCTGGCGCAGCGGTCGCCGCCTTTCGTATCGGTTCGGGACGGCCATGAGCATCGTCTCTGAAATTGAGGCGGCAGGAGGTTGCAATGCTTGAGATGGATGAACGACGTCTTGACTACGTCTCTCAACTACGACCAGAAAACGGATTCGAGCTCTGCTCCGCAGTGGCAACCACGTACTCCTTGGATCTAGGCGCTCTTCTGGGCGTCTGTCTTTCCCTTGCGGGGCAGGAGTGCTTAGGAGACCCAATGCTTGCGAACAGGGTCAGTCTGTTCGCGTCAATCGAGAAGCTTCGAGACAAACTGGTCGTTTTCTGCGAAAAGGGGCGGATCAAGGGCGACACCGCGACCGGCGGTCTTTGCGTGCTGTTGGAAGGACTCATACGGCAGGTTGTTGTAAAGACACCAAAGAGCGCGACTGCAAGCATCGCGTCGTTCCATCCCAAAGTCTGGATTCTCGACTTCGTCAACAGGGAGGAAGGGTTTCATTCATATCGGCTGCTCGTAATGAGCAGGAACCTCACGTTTGATGGATCCTGGGATATCGCCGCGAGGTTGGATGGCAAAGATGTCGGCGAGCCGGTTCCGGAATCCGAGGGCATCATCGCATTCCTCGAGTACTTAAGAAGTCCTGCCCAAACGGAATGTGACAAGGGCTTGAAGACGCGGATCCGGAAGCTGCAGAAAGCGCTTGAGACGGTTAGATTCGAAGTTGACAGTTCCTTGTATGACGAATGCGAGTTTCTCCCGTTTGGTCCGAAAGGGACCAAACTGTATTCCGCTGACAAGGCAAGGCTATTCACCGACTACCATTCCAACGTCCTGATAATCTCCCCCTTCCTAAGCAGCGAGGGGCCTTTGCAACGCCTCTCCGAACATCGGAAAACAACAGGGGGTAGCTCAGGAGATTTCATCCTGGTCAGTCGAGAGGAATCCCTGAAAACGCTTGAGCCTGCATTGGCAGAATCGTTCCGGCTTTGCGCGCCGAAGGCATGGCTCGCTGATGTGGACATAGAGAGCCTTGATGACGGTCGCGAGCAAGGAAGCTCCATCGCACCTGCCTATTCCGACCTGCATGCAAAGATGTACGTCACGGAAGGCTCGGATGGCCGCAACCTCTATCTTGGTTCTATGAACGCATCGCGTAACGGAATGTATGGCAACGTGGAGACGTTGCTCCGCCTTCACTATAAGAAGCGAAGGGGGTTGTTCCATGAGATCGTCGATGGCCTGATTGGCGACGAAAAGCCCTTCGGTGACGTCGATGATAGCCAGCTTGCGTTTCAGGGAAATGGAACTGATCAGACCGAGCTTCTCGATAGGTACTTCCATAGTGCTGCAAAGCTGCTCGAATTCTTGCACGTGAATGTGGCGAGAACCGATGATGCATTCGAGATGGAGCTTTCATTCCAGATGGATTCATATGAAGGAATCGAAGAGAACATCGCACTGTTCATCTCCCCGTTCCTTGACGAAAAGCAAAAACAACCTTTGGTCGGGTCGAGTCTCCAGTTCTCGGGTCTTCGGGCAGACCAAGTGTCCGGTTTCTTCATCCTGAGCTGCAATGGAGACGACGGATTTGTCCGATCCTGTGTCCTCCATTGTCCCGAAGAAAGGTTCAATTCTCCGGACCTTGATGTAGACGGCAGGGTCAGGCTCGTCCTTGAGCGCATATTGGACAGCGATGACAGCGCACTGTCTTCTTACGTTTCGTTCGCCTTCGGTTTCGACACCGCGCAAGGCGGATCTGGGCCAGTGCGACCAGATCCTGCTGCGACCGGCCGTGCGGCCACCTCATTGGCACCTGGAATGTACGAGCAATTGCTCAGGAGCCTTAGCGACGATCCTGATGCCTCGAAGCGCCTCGAGCACGCCCGTTCCATGTTGGATTTCCTCCCGGAAAAGTACAACGATGATCAGATTGCAAAGATTCGCAATCTGATTGGCACCTTCGAAAGTGCGGTGAAGCGTCGTGTCAGATAAAACAGACGCCGGGAAGGACGTCAGAGAGAACCTCGACTCGATTGAGAACGATGTGCTGAATGGCCTGATGCCTTTTCAGCGTGCCACTGTCGAGCATATCGACCATCTCTATCGCGAGGGCCACAAACGCGTTCTGGTCGCCGATGAAGTTGGGCTCGGAAAGACCATGGTCGCCCGTGGGGCCATCGCGAAGATCGCCCGCCTGAGGCATGAGGAAAACGACGACCTGGTCAAGGTGGTCTATGTTTGCTCCAATGGGGCCATAGCCAAGCAGAACCTGAGCAAGCTGCGTATCGACAAAGACATCGAGTTGGCCGATCCTTCCAACTCAAGGCTGTCCATGCAACACCTTCAGCTTGCAAAGGAGCTCTGCGATCCCAACCTGAAGCGGAGATACGTCCAGCTGATTCCCCTGACTCCGGCGACTTCCTTCCAGCTGTCCTCAGGGCAGGGGACCCAATGCGAACGCGCGTTGATCTTTGCCGTCCTCGAATACGACCCTCAGATGCGAGAAGGCAACAGAAGGCGACGCCTCAAGAGGCTGCTGTGGGCAGATCGGTCCCCCGGGCGGAAAAGGTGGGGGAATTGGGACGCCGTAGTTCAATCGCAAGAAGGCGAGCTTCGCGATGTAATCGAGAAGCTATCTGAAGCTCATGCTGATCCATCGGGGTATTCCTACCCCGGCGACCTCATCAAGGCAGTAAAGGAGGAGCTGGAGCGAGAGGATTATCCGTACGGCAAGATACTCGAATATCTCGACATCCACAGTACCTATAACGAACGGAAAGGCTGGCCTGAGGAAAACAGGATGATTACCTCGCTCCGGCATGCGTTCTCAAAGGCCAGCATGGACATGATGGAGCCGGACTTCGTAATCATGGATGAGTTCCAGCGCTTCCGCAGTCTCATCTCAGACGATGAGACCGAGATGAGCATCCTTGCAAAACGTTTCTTTGCGAACGACGTAAGAATCCTGCTCCTCTCAGCAACACCGTTTCGCATGTACTCAACGGGTGCGGAGAGTGACGACGAAGCCTTTGGGGACTCCGGCCAGGAGTTCAAAGAGGTGGTCGGTTTTCTCGCAGGCGCCAACGACGGCGCGAAGCAATCCTTCCGTGAGGTCTGGTCGGATTACTCGAAGTCCTTGCTTTCCCTTGAAAGCGCCGATAACGCCAACATCGTCGATGCATGCTTGATAGCAAAATCTAGCGCGGAGAGTCAGATGAGCAACTTCATTGCTCGAACCGAAAGGACCTCGACTCACGAGCTTGCAGGGTTCACACAAATCGATGTCGATCCCTGTCCTTTGCAGGTTTCCGAAGATGACGTGATGCCGTATTTCGCTATCAGAGAATTGGCGGACGCAGCCTGTGTCCCGTCGTATCTGGCACAACCCGATTTTGTGAAGTCATGTCCATTGCCCCTGTCATTCATGCGCGATTACAAGCTGAAGGCCGAGCTTGTCTCGAACGCCGGTTCCCACTGGGATTGCTTCGACAAGATCGCATACAAATACCGGCGGGCACTATGGATAGACCGCGAAGACATCCAAAAGTACAAGCCGCTAAGCATCAAGCATTCGAGATATGCGAAGCTGCGTGACGCCATCTTTGCCGATGCCCCTGCCGAGCTTTTGCTGTGGGTGCCACCGAGCATGCCGTATTATCAGGCAAGCGCATCGTCTCCATATGCAAAGGCCGAACATTTTACCAAGACCTTGATCTTCTCGTCATGGGCGATGGTCCCTCCCGCACTCTCCTCTCTCTTGTCGTACGAGGCAGAACAAAGAAATGTGGCAACACTTCAGAGATACCAGAGATACAACGATGCGGATTATCGCTATTTCAAGCAGGATGACGATGACGAGAAGCTGAGCGAGGAGGCCAACGCCAACGTATTGCCCCATGGCCGTCTATCGATGACGGGAGCAAAAGCCACCGCGTTCTCTCTTGTCTATCCTTCGCCATACCTGGCTTCGCTGTTCGACGCATCCGAGGTATCGGTTCGCGACATGTCTTTTCGGGAAGTCCGCGACGAGATTACCAGACGGATAAGGTCCGATCTCTCGGATGCCCTGGGCTTATCGCGTCTTCCAGCTGGCCAACGACGCGCTAACGTTGACTGGTATGCGATGGCGACGTTGTTGCTCGATGACAAGAAGATGTCGGCGCCGGGTTCGTCGTTCATCGGTTCGCTCATGGGGACCATCGAGTCAAGACAGGAAGGCTATCCTGCGGCCGCTGCCACTTTGAAACGGATTTATGAGGGCTATGCATCATTCGATTTCCTTAACGAACTCGGCGGCATTCCAGATGACCTGGCAGGGGTCCTGGCGGAGGCGGCAATCGGGTCACCGGCAGTCTGTGCCCTGAGGACCTATTACGGGAATGACCAGGGCTCAGCAGATCTGTTCTGGCCGTTTGAGTTCGGTTACGCATTCATGACAAAGATGAACACCGCTGCGGCAACCGTGGCGGTCGCGGTGTGCACAGAGAAAGGGCAGACTGCTGCGGCAGCGCACTGGAAACATGTGCTCTCATATTGCTGCGAGGGAAACTTCCAAGCGATGCTCGATGAATACTGGCACCTTGTCTTCGATGGTGATGTGCTGAGTGCTCATAAATCGATAGTGGGACAGAAGCTCGGAAATGACAAGACTCCAAGCTTGCATAAGACCGATAGCCGTGTCGAAGTGGAAACATACTCGCTTTTCAAAGAGGCGGCTTGCGGAAAGGGGAAACGATCCGCATCGAAGACGATCATGCGTACAGGTTTCGCAGCTGGTTTTATGGAGACCAAAGGCGTGAAGGCAAAGGGAGAGAACAGGCGGTCCGAATTGCGCGCTGCGTTCAACTCGCCCTTTAGACCGTTTGTTCTCGTGAGTACTTCGGTTGGACAGGAGGGTCTCGATTTCCATCAGTATTGCCGCAGGATTGTTCACTGGAACCTGCCAAGCAACCCGATTGATTTTGAACAGCGAGAGGGTCGCATCAACAGGTACAAGAGTCTTGCCGTACGGCAGACGCTGGCTGATAGATACGAGGAGAGCGCCTTGGGCGCGAACGATGCCTGGGGCGAGCTGTTTGCCACCGCCGACCGAGAAGAAAACAAGAAGGCCAATGCCGGGGAACGCAAATCCAGGCTGCTTCCGTTTTGGGGCGTGACTGCAGGGGAACCGTGTGTCCCGATTGAGCGTCTCGTCTATAACTACCCCTTCAGCCGCGATGAAGATCTTTATCGGTATCTCATGGAGACAACCGCGCGCTATAGGGCCGTGCTGGGCCAACCGAACCAAGAGGAGCTGCTCGGATTGCTTCAGCGCAAGCTCGGGAATACGGGTCTTGTGGGAGAGAACTTCGAGAGGCTGTTCATGAACCTCTGCCCGTTTTGCCACCCAGCATAATGGGCGTGATGCGCGAATCGACGTGGATTCCGAGGGCTGATCCCTGGGTACGGGGCTACCTGGCCCATCTGGCCAGTGGCTATGCGAGGTGGTGTCGTTCCCTCATGTAGTGGTCCCAGGACTCGCTCGAGAAGCCGAACCCGCTTGACCCCTCGTAGGAGACCTCCACGTCGGCATCGTCCGAGAGACGGCGGATGGCCCTCTCTCCACGCACCCTTGCGAGACCCAGGGCCCTCTGCTCCCCATCGACCAGGCTGTAGACATCGAAGCGCAGCTCGCCGTCCGTACGTCCCCAGCGGATGCATATGGGGTCGGCGGGGGAGGTGTCCCGCAGCGTCCGCACGGCCGGGGCCAGGAGTTCCAGGAGGGCCTCCGTGTCAGCGACCGATCCGACGTCGTGGGTCCCGATGACGAGCTCGTCCGTGTCGCCGTAGACGCCCCAGAGGTCGCCCGTGACGGGCTTGATCTCGTGCCCGTCCTCGCGGGAGGCGTCTCCTGACCCGTCGCTCGTCATCAGGGCGAGGAGGGCCGAGGCGACGGTGTCGTGGTCCTTCTCCCGCGCGGAGGCGAGCTCGCGTGCGAGCGCCCAGTCCCTCTCGGACGGTCGCCATGATTCCTTGTCCTTGTCCCATGAGCTTGGCATGGAGGTCTCCTTCCGTCTGGCATGTCGTGAGCGTACTCTGCCTGGCGGACATGAATTCGCGGCCTTCCTGTCATGTGGGGCACATGGCACCCATGCGGAAACCCCTCTACTCGACGACGCTCAGATGGGGATGATGCCGCGCCCCCAGGTAGTGGCCCCAGGAGTCCCCTGGGAAGTCGAAGCCCCTCGCGCCCATATAGGGGACCATCACGCGCGCGTCGCTCGAGACGTGTCTGACGGTCTCCTCGTCCCGTTTCCTCGCGAGGGCCATGGCCCTCCCTTTCCCCTCGACCGCGCTGAAGACGTCGAGGCGGAGTCCGTCCCTCGCGTGTCTCCAGTGGACGCACACGGGGTCGGCGGGCGAGGTGTCCCTGAGCAGGTCTGCGGCGGGAGCCAGGAGCTCTAGGACGGCCGCCATGTCCTCGACGGATCGAATGTCATGGGTGACAAGCTCGTTCGTGTCCCCGTAGACGCCCCAGAGGCCGTTCGCGACGTCTATGACCCTGTGCCCGTCGTCATAGGAGGCGTTGCCCATGTCGGCAGGCATCCGGGTGAGGAGCACCCATGCGGTCGTGCCGCGCCGTGCCTCCCGCGCGGAGGCGAGCTCGCGCGCGAGCGCCCAGTCCCTCTCGGACGGGTGCCATGATCCCTTGTTCCTGTCCCGCGGTCCCGGCATGGATACCACTCTCCTTCGTCTGGCAATGCCACGAGCATATCCTTCACGGCGGACACGAATTCGCAGGCGGAGGGTCCTCCAATCCCGAGGTGCCGGGACCATTGGCAAGGTTGGCGGCGTCGGATGCGTGGTGACCATCGCTCCCCTCGCGCGCGTCAGGTGTCCCTGCGCGTGAGGGGAGCGGCCGCGGGAGGGCTTGGCTGCGGCCGTGGCGGTGGAAAAGCGGTGCCGCCCACGTTTTCCGTGGACGGCACCTTTGCCACCGTGGGCGGTTTGTCCCTCGTCCCAGGGTCTACTCCTCCCACTGGTAGGCGCCGATGAGGTGGCGCAGGCGGGCGCAGCGCTCGCCCACGATGGAGATGGCGATGACGTCGACGCGGACGCGGTCGAGCGTCGGGTGCGCGGCGAGGTGGAGGAGGGCGGCGCGGCGGAGCTCGGATTGCCTGGCCCCGTCCACGGCGAGCGCGGGGATGGCGTCCCCGCCCCCGAGGTCGCGGCTCGTGCGGACGCCCACGAGGACGGTCTCGCCGCCGTCGTCCGCCACGATCGGCAGGTCGTCGCACCCGTTCTCCCCGTCGGCGACCTCGTAGCCGCGTCTCGCGAGGTAGAGGCGGGCGAGCCTCAGGCCCTCGGCCTCGACCTCCTCGGGCGTCATGTCGGCCACCAGGGTCGGCTCCCGCCCCTCCTCGTCCGCTGCCGTCACGTCGCCGTTGTCGTTGCTGCCCATGCTGGCTCCCTAGGACGTGGGGGCCCTTTGCCCCCTCGATTAAGAGAGCAAGCAAGGCCCCTCCTCCCCGTCCGCGCGTCCTTGCGGGCGTGGCGCGGCACGGACGGGGAGGAGAGACCGTCGGGGAGCGGGAAGAGGTGCTTGCTCCCCGTGCTAGCGTCTTAATCGAGGGGGCGAGACGGTGACGACCGAGCTTGCGAGAGAGCCCGCACCTGGGCTTCCGACACGGCGCCATGCCGGGATGCCTTAGGTGGACGGCACGCTATTCCCCGCTGCCGTCGATGTCTGCGACGAGGCCGTTGCCCCAGTCGACGGCTTCCGCGAGCGTCGGTAGCACATCCAGCCCCTCGGACTGCTCGCGGTAGATCGCATCCCACCCTTCGGAGGCGACGATCACAGGTGGCCAGGCCTACTGCCTTCGGTAGTCGAAGAGCCGGACGCAGGTCTCGTGCGTGGCGACGAGGTCGGGTGCGCCGTTCCGGCAGATGACCTGCAGGTCGGCGAGGCCGTGTGCCCGTGACTTCCCGGGTGAGGTGAGGGCATGCGGCTTCTGGGCCACCTGGTGGGTGAGTGGCATGAGCGCCACCGGTCCCGGCTCGGGGAGTAAGCGGTCAAGCACATGTCACAACTTTCGGCCAAGAATGTCACAACCTCACTTCTCCCGTTGCTGAGCCCCTCCCTTCTTCGATGCCGACCACTCGCTGATGGATTGCCTCCGGTCCTTCCGATAGTTCGGGCCGTCGATGTCGGTGATCTCGCTGCGATAGATGAGTCTGTCCACGATTGCCGCGACAAGGTCCGTGTCCTCCATGAGGCCGCCCCACTCGTCGAAGCCCTTGTTCGACGTCACGACGAGGCTCGTCCTCTCTGCGCACTGCGAGACGAAGCCGAACAGCAGGGTCGCCTCCGCTTGGCCGAGAGGCTCGTAGCCGATCTCGTCCACGATGACGAGCCTGGCACGCGTCAGCTCCCTGACCCTGCGCTCGCTCGCCGGGACGAAGTCCTTCGTCTCGGGCGCATGCACGGGCGTGCCCGTCTTCTCGAAGCACACGTCGTAGCCTCGGTCGAGGGCCTCGTAGCCCAGGATTGTCGCGAGCATGGTCTTGCCCGTGGACGTCGGTCCGAGCAGGCAGACGTCGAGGGCCTGGTCCAACCAGGCCATGTCCATGAGGTTGAGGACGACCTGTCTGCCCGCCGAGGGCTGGAAGCCGAAGTCGAACTCGTCGAGCGGCTTGAGGGGCGGCAGGTGCGACCGCTCGGACCTCACCTCCCGCTTGTGCTCCTCCTCGGGCCTGAGCTCCTCGCGCAGGAACAGCTCGACGGCATGCGTCGGGGAGAGGTCCGTCTGGTTTGAGAACACGCCGGTCAGGTCGACCTGCCCGGGCCGCAGCCGGGGGAGCAGCCTGTCGGCCTCGAGCGTGCCGTGCTCGCAGCCCATCTCACACCACCTGCCTGTAGTCTGCCAGGTCACGCTTGGCCACGCGGGTCCCGTAGAGCTCCGCGAGGTCAGCTGACGCCGCCGGATGCGGCCCCTGATGTGCCCTCGCCCATGCGAGGACGTCGTTCGCGCCGAGGAGCGCGCTCTCCCAGCAATGGTCGACCGCCGCCGTGGTGGCATCGCCGCACACGACCCACGCATGGCAGACCAGCGCGAGCCGGTCGCACTCGTAGCGCGGGTGCTCGGCGCACATCCTCTCGAGGTACGGCCTGCGTGCCTCTCCCAGGAGTCCCATGGTCCTGTCCATCTCCCGAAGGATTCGGGTCGTGCGGTCATGACGATGCGAGCTCTTCTGCACGAGGACCCCCGTGGCCTCGCCCACCTCGTGATCGGCGAGCAGATCGCCAGCCGGCGAGTATGCCCTCAACCTGCCGTCATTCACCTCGATCTCGACCTCGGGGGTGCTATCGTGTGTCCCGAGGGG
>RCMY010000846.1_pt1 | contig 29556 bp, 24 predicted proteins | sample 2041341 | NCBI WGS metagenome assembly RCMY01 (sample SAMN09708234, study PRJNA481090) | Marine sediment metagenome, whole genome shotgun sequencing project. | reverse complement strand
CCCAACTCGGCGCCGATGAACAAGCACGTATCGGGGCGCTTCGCTCGGCCGATCAAGAAGTAGTGCTCGGTGTCTGGAACGACATTCTCACATTGTCGGTCGAAGAGATCGATGCCATCGTCGAGGATGCGCTCCAAGCGTTCGCGGAGTCCCCCGTACCGTATCTCTCGCTTTTTGGTATCGACCCCGGGGGCGACTATGCATCGTGGCTCGGCGCCAGAGTGCCAGGCTCGATCGTCGAGCTGTGGGCCGACAACGGGCACTACCCACACCTCGTTGCGCCAGACCGGTTTGTGGCGAGAGTTCACGAGTTCTGGGCCTCGCTCGACAGCAAGCCGAGAACCCGGCTTCCGTCGTAGACGCCGATCAACCCTAGAGTGGCCGCTCAACTCTAGAGTGGCCGCAATGAACGTCGTTGGTTGGCCCGTTGTATTCGCCTCGCTCTCGCTTGTATTTTTAGCCCTTGGCCTCGGCGCGGCGTTCCGACTCAGCGTGAACAAAGACATTGCTGTGGCCAGCGCGAGAGCTGCAATTCAACTGCTTGCCGTCGGCATCCTCTTCAACTACATGCTCGGTTCTGCGGGAGCCGACTGGTGGGCGGCGCTGTGGGTCGTCTTCATGACAGTGATAGCGATCGTAACCGTGCGAAAGCGCGCAGGGTTCAAGATCAAGGGCTTAACTGAGGCGACGGCGGCTGCGGTCGTTTTTACAGCCGCTATCAGTATCGGCGTCACCTTTGGCTTTGGCGTGCTCGACTACGAGCCAGTTTCGCTGATCGTCATCGCCGGCATCACGATCGGGAACGCGGTCCCCTCGGCTGTCTTAGCCGCGAAGCAGTCGGTGTCGAGTAGTCGAGAACGTATTGGCGAGATTGAAGCGGCGCTTGCCCTCGGTTTTGATCGCCGCGCCATGCTGAGGTTTATGGCTCCACGAGTGGCGAGCTCAGCGCTTATCCCCCAGATTGAACGAACGAAGATTGTTGGCCTCATAGCCCTTCCCGGCGCAATGACCGGCCTGTTACTCGGCGGCGTCGACCCCATCGATGCCGTTGTCCTTCAAATACTAGTGATGTACCTCGTACTCGGATCGGCGGCGGTCTGTACCATCGCTGTTGTGGCGACCATCATCACGCAGTCAGTGAGCCAAACGATGACAGTTGCCGATTGGGTCCGGCCCGAGGCAGCTTCAATTGGATAGCGGCCGAATAAACCTTCCTGTTGGCTAGAACCTTTGATAGCCTGTCACAATGAAGATTGGTGAACTCGCAGACGCTGCTGCCGTGACCGCAAAAACGGTTCGGTATTACGAATCGATTGGCATTTTGGCCGCGCCCGAACGCACTGCGTCGGGGTATCGCGACTACAAACCTCAGGTCGTCGAACGACTCCAGTTCATACGCGATGCCCAGGCTTCGGGACTAAAGCTGGCCGAGATACAGTCCGTGCTCGAATTGAAAGACTCTGGGGCCCGTAGCTGTGCCCACACGTCCGCTCTCCTGGAGCGCCACCTGAGTGACATCGACGAGCAGATCGATCGCCTGCAAGAAGCTCGCCGAGAGCTGATCCTGCTGTCCGAGCGCGCTGCTGGCATTGACCCCGCGGCCTGCACTGACCCCAACCGGTGCCAAGTTATCGCTCCGCTTGACCTTCCAGTCGAGGGGAGGGTTTAGAATCATCTGATGCCTACTCGTGACGCCACCGACCTCGTTCGCATCGACCTCGCAGTCGAAGGAATGACCTGCTCGGCATGTTCAAACCAGATCCAACGCCAACTGTCAAAGCTCGATGGCATCGCCGATGCTCGGGTGAACTTCGCCAATGGCAGGGCCACGATTCTTCACGACGGCAGCATTGAGCGCGACACGCTGACGTCGACAATCGAGTCGCTCGGTTACGCCGTACCTGCCACTCCAGACAACGAAGGTGCCGAGCAGCGCCGACAAGACGATCTGTGGCGACGCTTGATGATCGCAGTCATCTTCGGTGTTCCCGTGGTGCTGCTCTCAATGATTCATCCGCTGCACTTTAAGGGCTGGGACTGGGTAGTTGGCGCTTTGACCACACCGGTGATCTTCTGGTCGGGCTGGGGATTCCACCGCGCCGCGTGGAAGAACATCAGACACGGCTCAACCACGATGGACACCCTCGTCTCGATGGGGACCCTGTCGGCATGGCTCTGGTCCGCTGTTGTCTTAGTCGGCGACATCGAGGGAGCCAATATCTACTTCGAGACCGGTGTGGTCATCGTGTCGCTCATTCTCCTCGGCAAGTGGCTTGAAGTAAGGGCCAAACGATCATCGGGCGACGCAATCCGCGCCTTGGCCGATCTCGGTGCGAGCACGGCTCGCCTCGAGGATGGCACCGAGATTCCTCGCGAAGACCTCATGGTGGGCACACGATTTGTCGTGCGGCCAGGTGAGAAGCTTGCGACCGACGGAGTGATCGTGTCAGGAACGTCGGCCATCGACGCATCAATGGTCACTGGCGAGCCAATCCCGGTTGAAGTTGGACCAGGCGACGAAGTCATTGGGGCCACGATCAACACCAACGGCTCGCTTGTGGTCGAGGCAACCAGGGTCGGCGCTGACACTGCGCTCGCCCAGATCATCCTCCTAGTCGATCAGGCGCAAGGCAGCCGAGCAGAAGTCCAGCGGCTGGCCGACCGAGTGTCCTCGGTCTTTGTCCCGGTGGCAATTGGCGCCGCACTCTTGACCCTCGGCGCCTGGTTCGCCACCGGCCACTCGGCTGATGATGCATTCACCGCCGCCGTCGCCGTACTGATCATTGCGTGCCCATGCGCTCTCGGACTCGCTACTCCACTTGGCATTATGGTCGGCACTGGCCGAGGGGCCCAGCTTGGCGTCATCATCAAGGGCGGCGAGGTACTCGAAGACACCAGGCAGATCGACACCATCGTTCTCGACAAGACTGGCACCGTCACCGAAGGCCGCATGGAGATGGCCTACATCGTGGCCCCCGGCGGCAACGACGATCTGCTGCTTCATCTCGCGGCGTCGCTCGAATCTCGATCCGAGCACCCGATTGCCAAGGCGATCGCATCCGCGGCACCGACACCCCTTGAAGTGACGGGTTTCGAGAACAAGCCCGGTTTTGGTGTCGCCGGATCCGTAGACGGAACCCCCGTTCTCGTCGGACGTCGATCGCTCTTTGACGAGATCCCAGCCGCCGTCGAGACCGCGGCAGCCGAAGCCGAACAGGTTGGCCGATCTGCAATCTTTGTCGGTCGAGGGCCGGTTGCCGAAGCCGTCATCGTCGTGGCCGACAAAATCAAGCCGACATCGAAGGCGGCCATCGCCGCTTTCCACGACCAGGGCCTGACCGTCACGCTCCTCACGGGCGACAACAAATCTGCAGCCGAGATTGTCGGCGCCGAGGTGGGCGTCGACAACGTCATCGCCGAGGTCTTTCCCGACGACAAGGCGGCCGAAATCAGACGCCTGCAAGCCGAAGGACGACGCGTTGCGATGGTCGGCGACGGCATCAATGACGCCCCCGCCCTCGCGCAGGCCGACCTCGGCATCGCAGTGGGAACCGGAACCGATGTCGCTATTGAAGCGTCCGATCTCACGATCGTCACCGGCGACCTCCGAGCAGTGGCCGATGCCATTGCGCTCGCCCGCCGAACCCTCAGCACTATTCGGGGCAATCTCTTCTGGGCGTTCGCCTACAACGCGGCCGCAATCCCCCTTGCTGCCTTCGGAGTTCTTAACCCAATGATCGCCGCTGGCGCGATGGGCGTTTCGTCGCTCTTCGTTGTCTCGAATAGCCTTCGTCTTCGGAGATTCACCGGCTACAGGCCCACATCGACGGGAGCGAACGAGCCCAGCTCCGCGGCCCGCCCATCACCCGCACCACTCCAAGCCCCCATTCCGCTAACTGAGGAGCAAATACCCATGAGCACCACCGACGTCACCTACTCCGTACCCGGAATCAGCTGTGGCCACTGCAAAGCAGCCATCGAACGCAGCGTGACCACCGTTGCTGATGTCGCAATGGTTAATGTCGATGTCGATACCAAGGTCGTGACGGTTTCGGGTGGCGACAATGCCGCCATCGTCGCTGCCATCGAAGAAGCAGGCTACGAAATAGCCGTCTAACCGATTTCGGCTAACGTAGGTCGGCGCATGACCTACAAACTCGGACTCGACCTCGGCACCACAGCTTCGGCCGCCGCAATCAACATCGACGGCGATGTCTCGATGTGCACGGTGAGCCATCAAGATCTTGTGATCCCGTCTGTCGTGCACCTCGGCGCCGACGCAACGGTACTTGTCGGTGAAGCGGCCGAACGCCGAGCGAGAACCGACCCTGCGGGCGTGGCTCGCGAGTTCAAGCGGCGCTTTGGCGATCCGCTTCCGCTGATTCTGAACGGTTCACCGGTCGCGGCCAACGACCTGATGCTCGCCGTCGCTACCCACCTCGTCAACGAGGTCAGCGCGCAGCGGGGCGAAGGCCCCGAAGAGATCGCGGTCTGCCACCCCGCTAACTGGGGTGACTACAAGGTTGCCTTGCTCTCCGACACCATCGCCAATTCGTCGCTGCCGAGACACACCCTTATAACTGAGCCAGAGGCTGCCGCCATTCATGGTGCAACGCAGGAACGTATTGCGCCGGGCTCTGTAATCGCCGTGTACGACCTCGGCGGGGGCACGTTCGACGTCGCGCTTCTCCGCAAACTCGACGACGGTTGGGAACAGGTTGGACGACCGGGAGGGATCGAGCGACTCGGCGGCATCGACTTCGACACCGCTGTCTTCCACCATGTCATCGACTCTCTCAACATCGACCTGACGAAATTCGACGACACCGACGCCGCCGCGATCACGGCGATGACCCGCTTGCGAGATGAGTGTCGCGAGGCGAAGCACGCGCTTTCCTCCGACACCGATGTGACCATCCCTGTGCTCCTGCCAGGGATCAACGAGAGCGTCCGGCTTACGAGGGCCGAGTTCGAGGCGCTTATCACTCCTGCGCTCAACCGAACCCTTGAAGTATTCGACACCACTGTTAATGCATCACCGGTTGACATTGACGACATTAACCGCGTCCTGCTCGTTGGTGGATCGTGCCGAATCCCGCTGGTGCATCAGACGGTCAAGAACCACACAAACCGCCCGGTCGATGGCCACCGCCATCCCAAACACACCGTTGCGTTAGGGGCGGCCGCCAGCCTGTCGGCCGAGGCAGAAGCACGAGAAGTTCCACCGATGCCGCCGCCTGTGCCAGCGGCGGGGGAACCACCACGAGTGCGTGACATGTACAAGCTTCCTCACATCTCAGAAGCACCGCTGCCCGACTTCCTGCACCGACGGAAGCCGCTTGAAAATGTACCATCGGCAATGAGTGGCCTTGCTGCCGAGCGGGCGACTCCAGCCGTTGCGCCGATCGCGGCCGCCGCCCCTCCCACCGTTCGTCCGCCGACCCCTCCCGCCACCCCTCCTGTCTCGGCCTCACCCCACTCCGAACGAACGACCAATCAGCCGGTGGTCACAGCCGCACCGACTCCTCCATCTCACCGACGACGCGATATCGCGAGGCCCGACGATGCAGGCAAGAAGGGGCGTGCCGGATTCATTGTCGCGGTAGTGCTGCTCCTCGGAGTCCTCGGCGGTGCCGTCTATGCGCTACTCGACTCACGCAAGGTCGACGACGTCATCGTCGCGCCACCAACAACCCTGACAACGACCTCAACAACCGAGCAGACTCCAGACACTACTCAGGCGCCGACATCGACCACCGAGGCGATCGATCTCGAGGCCCTCGGAGAGCCATGCCGTTTGAGCGACCGGCCCGATCCGGCGATCCGCTATCGCGTTTCCGAGATTCCCGACGACGAGATACGACAGACGCTCAATGGGCGCAACATCCCGAGCATCCGAACCGTGGCCGGCATTGAGTCAAGACCAATTACCGAATTCCCCGAGTTCTCCGAACTCGACCTGACCTACGAACACTGCCTCATAGACGCGAATGGTCGGGCCTGGTGGGGAGTCCACTTTGGAAGCGTCGTCGTGTGGTCATCAACGCTCTTTATCGAGCCGGCGCCGTAGCTCGCTCTTGATCGGCCGCTCGTGCCGGCGATTAGGGCGTGCGCCACATGCCCCACAACGTCGGCCCTCCCGGCGGACTGAATTCGCTCACGACTTCAAACCCAAATCGCTCATAGAGCAGCCGGCTTCGTCGGCTTGTCGCCTCGAGATACGCCGATTCTTTGCGTTCATCGATCACGGACAAGGTATGGCGCAGGATCTGTGAACCAAGCCCCGACCCATGCCGGGCAGGATGCACGCCGACCGAAAACAGATACCAGTGGTCATCGGTTGGGTGATGGGGTTCCATCGCCTTCGAGAGTTGGCCAAGCCGTTCGGCGTCGTCTCCGACCTGTTCGAAGAGCGCTGCGCCGTTGGCATCCCAGAACCCATCGTCGAGCGACACGCCAGGAGGGAGCCAGAGCGCGGCCGCGTCGGCTGAATTACTGTCTCCATCGAGAACTGATGACACGTCATGAGGGATGTAGGCGGCGCGACCGAAGAAGTTCCAAATCGCGTGAAGAAGTACTTGCCGCTTTGGTTCGGGCAATGCCCACACCATTACCGGGTCGTTCATGAACGCAGCGGTGAGAACCGTTGCCACGCGCTCGACGTCTGCGATCGTCGCAGCTCGGACGCGGCTCATGTCGCAGCCAACGGCAGAATCACCGTGCCGTCGAGATATCCAAGCTCGACAAACTCGGCGTCAGGAACGACTCTGGCGAGTTCCGCTTGGATCGGCTCGGTGTTGGTGGGGATCGAGAAACCCGGCATCCAGTCATCGTGGTGAGTCAGGATCACCTTGGCCGGGTTGAGCATCGATGCCTGGCTGCCAACGAATTCGGCGAGTGATCCTTGGATTGGCTCACCATCGATGTTGCCGCGACCGGCGGCGCCAAGCAGCGCAACATCGGGGTTGAGTTGGGCCATAACTCCCGACCAGTGACCTGAGGTGTCTTGGTAGAAGACAGAACCTTCTGGAGTCGTGAAGAGAAAGACCAATGCACCACCGTCGCCTCGCTCGCTGTGGCCCGGCGCACTCTCGACGAGATGGGAAATGGCGCACTCGCCCAGACTGGCGAAGAGCTCCATGACCGCCGCAAACCGTTCCTTCTGTTCCTGCCAAGTAACGCCGAGGTCTCCGAGACACGCTTCCCCTGGTTGCGCCATTTGGCCTTGAGACCAAACACACGAATGCTGACTTGGGAAGACCGACACCGTGACACCGTTTCCGAGATCAACCGTTTCGCCGCCTCCGACGCAGATCATGCGATCGAGAGGAACACCCGCCTCTTCCATCACCCTCGCCGACTCATAGCTACAAATGAGTGTGGCGTTGGTGTTCGCCATGATTCGCTCGGCGCCGTAGAGATGGTCGAAGTGGGCATGCCCAATAACGATCCAGTCGCATTCGTCAACAACATCAGCCGAAAGGAGATTGCCATCAGCGTCTCGTGGCCCGGCGGCGCCTTCCATCCTGTCTATGTAGGCGTCGAGGAAGATGGTTAAGCCGGCAGTCTTCATACGGAATGTCGCACAACCGTACCAGTCGAGCGTTGTCGTCATGAAACAGGTCTACCAAGGAAGTCGTCGCTAATGCTGATTCGCACCCGTTCACCGTTGAAGTCGCCACCGGAGTCGGCGAACACTTGGCGTTTATTGGCGTAGTACCGCTCCCGGTCATCGGTCGGGAGCTTGCCGTTCTCGTAACCGCTAGCCACGAACAGACACCCGCTCTCCTCTGTTGCTGAATCGAGCGGAACCATGACCGAAATATGGTGATCGACGAATCGATAGGCGACTGCATCCTGGTGGGGAGCGAAACCACCGCCGCCTGGATGTTTGTAACCGCCCATCTGTGCCACCAACTTGTGATCGCCGACGATGAGCACCGCCACCCAAACGAACTTGCGGCCAAAGATGAGGCGTGAGTTCGTCAGAAACGTATCTATGCGGCATCGCATCGATGATGATCATCACCACACGAGTTTGAGCATCCCTCTTCATCGGCTCACCGGCCTCAGGTCCTCACTCCGAGATAGGACACAATCACGAGGAAGACGACGACCGAAATCATCAAGATCGCACCGGCGAGTTTCGGGTGTGTCGGCGCATCGTCCGGACGTTGGTTCATCATCATCTCGTCTCAAAGGCCGCTACTACTCGACCATAGGCTACTGCCGAGTATGCCTCATGGTCCCGCTTGTGCCGTAAGTCAGCCACTTCGGGAGCGACGACGACAACAGGCTTGCGAGCAAGCCGCCAGGGCTTCAGCTCGTCGGCGAGCAGCGCCCGATGAGTGCGCGTGAGCCATGGACCGCCGTTTGTCGTCACCATCGGAGCGAGGACCACGAGCACGTCGTGGTCATCTGGCGAGATGAGATCTGCGTTCGTGGGCGAATAGACAGCTCCGTCAATCAGCGTTGTGCCGTCAATGGTGACCGGTGCGCTTGATCCAGGGATTGCTGCCGATGCGTAAAGGGTCATTGCTGGCTGATCGCTCGCCGCCAATTGGGTGACGTGTCGGGTACCAGACCGCCGCACGACGGCAACCGTGCGCAATCCGGGATGGTACGGCTCGGCCGCAACGGGGTATGACGCCACTCGCCGCCCGCTTGGCCCCGCCAACGCGAGAAGTCGGCCCCCGAGCCGGCGGCCCGGAACCACGACGAGATCAGACCAAAGTGGATCGAGGGCACCGAGGTGGTGAGCGATCTGGGCAAGCCCGGTCATGGCATCGGGGCTGGCCGTTGCGGCGGTCGCGGTATCGGGTGCTCGAATGTGAGCGGCGCGAAGTGCCCCAATTGAGGTGCCAATTACGGTGGTTGCCGAAGATGGGCACCATCCAACGACCTCGTCAAGCGCCGCGAGCGCGCCTCGGATGAACGCACCGCCGTCCTCGCCACCCGCACCAAGCACGAGTCCAACACGAGCGTTCTGACCATGCATCGAAGAAAGCACGAGGGGAGTATGCCGCGACGGACCAGGCATTGCGTCGAGATACCGTGTCGAAGTGCCGCTCAGCGGTGCGATTCTCAGCGAACGAGAGAAACGTAGTGACGGACACTTCCCCCGACATTGATCCAACTGTGGCCAAAGCCCTAGAAGGCGCTGCTCCAGGACGCCTGGTTCGCATCACGAGCAAGGTCGTACGCGGCGCGGCCACGACGCGTGAACAGATTCCTTCCTACGCCGATTATTGGCGCCAAGAGTCGCTCGCCGCAATCGCCTCCAAGAGCCCAGTTCTTGTCGTTTTCGGCGACTCGTTAGGCCAGGGAATCGGGGCGTCGTTACCCAATCTTGGGTACGTCGGCTTGCTGCGCGAACTGCTCAAGGAAGAGTCGGCGAGCGATATCGCCGTGCTCAACCTCAGCCGCTCGGGGGCCAGGATCGATGACGTCCTGTCGTTGCAGCTCCCCGCGTTCGCAGCCACTGGAATAGAACCGTTCGCAGCAGTCTGCACAGTTGGCAGCAACGACCTTCTGCGCTCGCTTCGGTTAATCAAGACCGCAAAGAAGGTTCACACGCTGGTCAAAGGCCTCCCTGAGGGATCAGTGATCGCCACGGTCCCAGCCAAAGGCAGCATGACGGCAAAGCTCCTTAACCGCCTCATCAAATATGAAGTCGGAAACCAGGGCGCGGCGCTCGCTGATGTTGGGGCCGCGCTCACCTCGTGGCGCGGCCACCTGGCTGGCGACGCCTTTCATCCGAACGACACGGGCTACAAGATCTGGGCTCGCGAATTCGCTACTGCCCTCGGCTATTCCGAGGAGCCAGAGCCGACCAAAGCCACTGTGCCTGACGGTCTCGATGCAGTTGAATAGACCCTGAGCCACGTCTCCGGAGCATGAATGCACGCCGCAATTGCGACAACGAACCTGACCAAGCGATACGGCGGTTTCACTGCCATCGACCAGGTGAACCTCGATGTACGTCACGGCGAGGTGTTCGGGTTTCTGGGTCCAAACGGCGCCGGTAAGTCCACCACAATCCGTTGCCTCCTCGATCTCGCTCGACCAACTGAAGGAAAAGCGACGGTCCTCGGCCTCGACAGTCGTGCCGATGCCGTCGAGATTCATCGCCGTGTTGGCTATTGCCCCGGCGACCTTGCCCTGTACCCAAAGCTCACCGGGTACGAGACAATCGAATACCTCGGCAATCTCAGAGGTGGCGTCGATCCGGCGGTTGTGGAGTCACTCGCTCAGCGGTTCGATGCTGACCTCTCGCGGCGATGCGGCGAGTACTCATCGGGTAACCGACAGAAGGTCGGACTCATTCAAGCCTTTATGCACCATCCGGAGCTACTGGTTCTCGACGAGCCGAGCGCCGGACTCGACCCTCTGGTCCAACAATCGCTCCATGAACTCATCACCGAGTTCCGAGACGATGGACGAACAGTCTTCCTTTCCAGTCACACATTGTCAGAAGTTGAGCGGGTCGCCGACCGAGTGGGCATCATTCGCCACGGCAAACTCGTTGAGGTTGCGTCAATAACCGACTTGAAGGCGATCGCCATCCATCGACTCGACTTCGAGTTTGCCCGTGAACCAGACTTGCACGCGCTACGCAAACTGCCTGGCGTTCGAGACGTCAGCGGCGACGGGAGGCACCTCAGCGTCTTTTACGAGGGTTCGCTCGATGCGATCCTTGCAGAGGCGTCTCGCTATGGCGTGGAAAGTATTCGCAGCCACGACGCCGATCTGGAAGAGATCTTCCTTCAGTACTACCGCGATCCTGGCGCAACTGACGAGAAGCCGTAGCCATGGCACTCACCACCGTCACGACCAAGACCGTCAAAGACCGGACCCGCCTATCAATTTTCGTCGGAATCGGGCTGGCCGCAGTTTCGCTCATATTCTTCGCCGTCGGATCGAGTCTTGAGAGCCAGATGGATGACATGCTCCAGGGCCTTCCTGAAGCGTTCACGGGTCTCATTGGCGGCACCGAGAGCAACTACGCAATCGCCGAACTCTTTGGGCTTGTCGCCCCAATCGCCCTCCTCGTCGTCGCCATCGCAGGCGGGGTCGATGCCGTTGCCGGCGAAGAACGCAACCGCACTGCTGACCTCCTTCTCACTCAGCCGGTTACGCGTCGCCATGTCGTCCGCTCGAAGGCAGGTGTCCTCGCCGTCAACATCGGCATCACCGCAGGCTTTGTCCTCGTTGGAAACGCGTTGTGGGCAACCGTCATTCCTCTAAACGGATTCGACCCAAGCGATGCCGTTGGGATCTCGATTCACCTCTACTTCCTTGGTGTCGCCTTTGGCATGTTCGCACTCGCCGTTGGCACCTCCACTGGCTCACCAGGGGCGGGCATGGCCGCCGCAGGCGGGCTCGCCGTGCTCGCAAACCTCACGGCTGGCCTCTTGCCCCTCGTCGAAGGTCTTGAGTCCGGCGCCAAGATCTCACCCTGGTACTACTACAACGGATCCAACCCAATTGTGAACGGACTCGACCTCGGCCACATCGGCGTTCTCGCCGCGATTGCTGGCGTGTCGTTTGCTGTTGCCCTCGTCGCGGTTGAGCTTCGAGACATCGGCTCGCAACGTTCTGGTCCCCGGCTCAAGATCCCCGCCGTTGGGATGATCACCAGGCCGAAGGTCGGGACGGTCTTCTCCAAGGCACTCTCCGAACGCCTCACGCTCATCACTATCGTTGGCGGAGCGGTGGCCGGAATGACCATCGCCGTCAGCGCGATGTACCGGGGCATGAAAGACACCCTGGCCGACTTCACCACCGCGTTCCCCGAGAGCGTGCTCAAACTGTTTGGGGTCACCGATTTCAGCACTCCTGAAGGCTGGATCCAAGTGGAACTGCTGTCGTTGATGGTCCCCATCGCGTTTCTTACCGTTGGCATCGTGATGGGAACGAAGGCGATTGCTGGCAACGACGCCCGGCGGACCTTGAGCCTGGTTGTCGCGAGTCCAATCAAGCGCTCTCGCATTATCACCGATCACGCCCTCGCCATTGGCTGCGCCATCACAGCGCTTGCGGCCATTACTTGGCTCGGTCTGGTCGCTGGCTCAGCGGTTGGCGGACTCGGACTCGATCCAGCGAGGCTCGCCGCATCGGTTGCACACATCGCGATGCTCGGACTGTTCTTCGGGTGCCTAGCACTCGCGATTGGTTCGCATTTTTCGTCAAACACGACGATCAAGATCACGATCGTTGTTGCGATCGTTACGTACTTTGGCGATTGGCTCCTCACACTGCGGCCACGCCTTGAACCATTTGCTGTGCTGTCACCATGGCACTACATCACGGCGGCCGAACCACTTTTGCAGGGTGCCAACCTCTGGCATATCGGCGTCCTCGCCATTGGCTCTGCGGTCGCAGTCGCTGCTGCAGGGTTCCTGTTCGACCGACGAGAACTAGACAGCTAGTCAAGCAACGGGAGCAACGACGCCTCGGTGACCTTCAGCCCTACGGAGGTAACGCGGGCGAGCGCAAGCTGTGCTTGCAGGCAGATATCGAGAAAAGGATCTGTGATGACTACCCCAACGCCCTCGACGCCCTCAAACACCCAACGATGGTTCCAAGTGGCCGTGGTGGCCCTGCTGTCTGTGGCCGTTGGGTTTGTCGCGTTCTTTGTGCTCTCTGACGACGGCACGGAGACAACAGAAACTACGGTCACCATCCCGGCCGCGACGATAACCACGGCAACGGATAGCACCGAGGTGACGACGACACCCGAAGATGTCACGACGACCGACACCCCACCTGTCACCGAGCCAGTAACTGAGCCGCCGGCGATGACCGTCGACCCAGAGCTATACGCGACCGCAGTGTGGCCACTCGCAACGACGACGGTTCGCTATGACACGCCAGAAGAAGCCGTACAAGGCTTCGCGGAGGATTTCGCAGGGTTTACTGAGCCCCTCATCGGCGAATTCATGCTGGGCGACAGCCGGTCTGGCGAGTTTGAAGTCCGGGCGACAGCCGATGGTCCGCTTACGGTTGTCTTCGTCCGTCAGCTTGGGCCTGACGACTCATGGTGGATTCTCGGATCGGTCTCAGACAACATCACCGATATCACTGAGCCGGCGACGCTCGACTCCGTGACGAGCCCGTTAGTGGTGTCTAGTGGGGCGTCGGCCTTCGAGGGCCAGGTACGAGTAATACTGCGAGCCGACGGCACTGACGAACTACTCGTCGACAGCTTCGTTATTGGTGGTAGCACCGGCCCCGGCCCGTTCACCGGCACGTTCACGTTCGACTCCCCCGGCGAGGGCTACGGCGCACTTGCGTTCTTGATTAACAGCCCAGAGGATGGACGCCTAACCGAAGTGACGACACTTCGGGTCCGCTTCGTAGACAAGTAAGCGGGAAGAAGGTTTGGTCATGGCAGGCAACGTAGTGACGTGTCCCCAGTGTGGAACCCGAAGCCGGGTCCCCATCGTTTCAACGGGGCATCCCCGGTGTGGGAAGTGCAAGAATGATCTGCCCTGGTTGGTTAATGCCAATCAGGCCGAGTTCGATGACCTGGTCGCCACATCGTCGCTTCCGGTTCTCATCGACTTGTGGGCACCGTGGTGTGGTCCGTGTAAGGCGATCGCCCCGGCGCTTGAGCAGCTGGCGGCCGACCGTGCGGGGAAGCTCCGGATCGCGAAAGTGAATGTAGACAACGCGCCGAATCTGTCATCAAAGCTTGGCGTGCAGGGCATCCCCACGATGGTGCTCTACAAGGATGGCAAAGAAATCGCCCGCCAAGTTGGTGCGCTACCAGGTCACAAGATCGCGGCGTGGGCCGACGGGGCGCTTGCCGCGGCCCGATAAATGGCCGACTAGAGCTGGGGAACGTAGGAGACAAGCGCCTTCATGTAGTTGGCGCGTTCGAAGGCAACCGGGTCCGGCACCGAGGCTTGGCTCACGCTTCCCCTGGCTTGGCTGAGGGATTCGTAGTCTCTTGAGCCGAACCAGTCGGCAACGCCGGAGAGCACCTCACTCAGATGCCATGGACCATTGCGCAACAGGGCCGAGGCCATCATTGTGACATCTGCGCCAGCGAGCAATAGCTTCACCGCATCTTCGGATGTGTGCACGCCCGTTGTCGCTGCGAGGCATCCATCAACCTTGCCATGCATGATCGCAATCCAACGGAGGGCGAGCCGAAGCTCGCTCGACGAACTCAGTTCGAGACCGGGGGCGACATCGAGCGTTCCCAGGTCAATGTCAGGCTGATAAAAGCGGTTGAAGAGCACGATGCCATCCGCTCCTGCGTCGACAAGCCGTCGAGCCATATTGGCTGGCGAACTGAATTGAGGGCCGATCTTCACTGCCAGCGGAACCGATACAACCGAACGAACATGCTCGACGAGTCGGAGGTAGCCGGCTTCGACTTCAGCCCCGCTGATATCGGGGTCGGCGGCAACGGAGTACACATTGAGCTCGATGGCATCCGATCCTGCGCCTTCAAGCGCTTCTGCGTACGCAGCCCATCCACCATCTGATGCCCCGTTTAGGCTGGCCAGGACAGGAATTGTGAGCTCCTGCTTGGCTCGGGCGAGGAGGCCGAGGTATTCATCGGACCCATCGTTATACATATCAAGGTCGGGGAAGTAGCCGCTCGCGGCCTCGCCGAAACTGTTCGCACCGGCCAACATGCTGTCGTCCATCGCGAATGCGTCATGCTCGATCTGTTCCTCAAAGAGCGACGGAAGTACCACCGCGGCCGCCCCCGCTTCCTCGAGTTCAAGCAAGCTGTCGATTGACCCCGTGAGAGGCGAGGACGACGCCATGATCGGGTGTTTGAGTGACAAGCCGAGATAGTTGGTAGTGAGATCGGTCATTCGTGATCCTCGTGTTCATCGTCGGAGAGCATGCCGAAGGTCGCAGTCCGCTCGACCTCCACCATCTGCTCATAGAGATGCCAACGATCATCGATGTCCTGCTGAGCGAGCTCCATGAGCTCATCGGCGGCCGAGGGGTTAGCTCTCGAGAGCATCGAGAATCGGGCTTCGGTCATCGCGAAGTCCTTGAACGGGATCGTCGGCTTGCGACTGTCGAGAAGCAGGCCGTGGTCCCCTGAGGCCTCGCGCCTCGGGTCGTAGCGATACAGGGGCCAATAGCCGCTGTCGGCGGCCGCTTTCTGATGTTGCATCATCTTGCTCATGTCGATGCCATGAGCGATGCAGGGGCTGTAGGCAAGCACCAGTGAAGGCCCAGGGTGAGCCGCCGCTTCAGCGAGGGCCTTGACCGTTTGCGTCATATTGGCCCCCATAGCGATGTGAGCAACGTAGACATCGGGATACGCCATCGCGATCATGCCGATGTCCTTTTTCGGAGTGGTCTTTCCTCCGGCGGAAAACTTGGCGATAGCCGCTCTTGGCGTCGACTTAGACGTCTGCCCGCCGGTGTTCGAATACACCTCAGTATCAAGTACCAAAATGTTTATGTCGCGGCCAGAAGCCATGACGTGGTCGACACCGCCGAACCCGATGTCATACGCCCAGCCGTCTCCACCGATAAGCCAGACTGACCGTTTCACCAGATGCTCAGACAACGACACGAGGCGATCGGCCTCAGGGCTTGGGTTCGCCTGCAACCACGCGGCCAGCTCGACCGCAAGCTCACGTTGGCGGGCAATTGCCGTCTCGTCTGCTTGGGTGTTGGCGAGCATCTCGGTGGCACATTCGCCGATGTCAGACGCAAGCGCGCCCAGCAAGCCACGGGCGGCCGACTCGTGAGAGTCCAGTCCGAGCCGAAGACCTAGCCCGAACTCAGCATTGTCTTCGAAGAGCGAATTAGCCCACGCAGGGCCCCGTCCGTTGTCGTCAACGCTCCACGGCGTAGTGGGGAGGTTGCCGCCATAAATCGAGGAGCACCCTGTGGCGTTAGCCACGACCATGCGATCACCGAGTTGCTGAGTGAGCAGTTTGAGATAGGGCGTCTCGCCGCAGCCAGCACACGCACCGGAGAATTCGAACAACGGCTGGGCCAATTGCGATCCCTTCACCGTGTTGAGTTTGATCGTGGTCCGGTCGTACTCGGGCAACTCGAGGAAGTACTCGAAGTTGATCCGCTCCGCCTCGGCATGTTCGCCGACAGGTTCCATGTTGATGGCCTTGTGCTTCACCGACTCTTTGCTCTTTGCCGGACAGATGTCAACACAGACACCACACCCCGTGCAGTCGTCGGGAGCAAGCTGGATGATCGCTCGCTGCGGTTCTACTGACTTGCTCTTCCAGGTCTTGTGTTTGAAACTTGGAGGGGCGTCCTCAAGGCTCGACTCCGGCACCACCTTGAGGCGAATAGCAGCGTGCGGGCACACCAGTGCGCAGCGGGCGCAGTCGATACAAATGTCTGGGTCCCAGATCGGCACCTTTGCGGCGATGCTCCGCTTCTCCCACTTTGCAGTAGCAGTAGGAAAGGTCCCGTCGACCGTGAAGGCGGAAACCGGTAGACGGTCACCCTCGCCTGCGATGATCTTGGCGGTCACTCGTTGTACGAAGTCTGGCGCATTACTCGGCACGGCCGGCGGGCGGAGCCGATTGGTCGTCGTTGCCGGCGTCTCCAGTCGGTGAACCCCCTCAAGGGCTGCATCGACAGCAGCGAAGTTCCTCTGGAGGACGACTTGACCACCCTTGCTGTATGACTTCTTTATTGACTCTTTGATTGCCGCCGCGGCCTCGTCTTGTGGGAAGAGACCAGACAGCGAGAAGAAGCAGGTCTGCAGAACCGTGTTGACCCGGTTGCCGAGCCCTTGTTCGCGAGCCACTTTGCCGGCATCGACGACCCACACCTTGAGGTCCTTCTCGACGACGAGCGATTGCGTTTCCGCAGGGAGCCTCGACCATGTGGCCTCGTCGCTGAAGGCCGAGTTGATAAGGACCGTGGCGCCCCTGGCCGCTATCGACAGAATGTCCTGGCGTTCAAATGCACCAAAGTTATGGACAGCAACAAAATCAGCTTCGTCGATGAGATAGGCGGAACGGATTGGGTCTGGGCCGAAACGAAGGTGCGAGACCGTCCACGAGCCCGATTTCTTTGAGTCGTAAACGAAGTAACCCTGGGCGTAGAGGTCTGTCTTCTCGCCGATGATCTTGACTGAGTTCTTGTTTGCGCCGACAGTGCCGTCGCCGCCAAGACCATGGAATATCGCACGTGTGACTGTCGATGGCTCATGCCAGTCGTCTGGCGAAAACGGGATGCTCAAGTCGGTGACGTCATCGATGATGCCAACCGTGAACTCTCGACGGGGGGTATCCATCCCGAGCTCGGCGAAGACGCCTTTGACCATCGCCGGCGTGAACTCTTTCGACGACAGGCCATAGCGCCCGCCGATCACCCTCGGCATCGCCCCCTGCCACTCTTGGGCCAGCGCCGCCACAACGTCAAGGTAGAGCGGCTCTCCAACCGAGCCTGGCTCTTTCGAACGGTCGAGAACGGCGATCTGGCGAACGCTGGCCGGCAATGTGTCGAGGAAGGCTTCGACCGCAAATGGGCGATACAGATGCACGCCGACGACACCAACCTTGGCCCCGTCAGAGACCATGGCATCTACAGCCTCGCCGACCGTGCCGACACCGGAACCCATCACCACAATCACCCGCTCGGCTTCTGGATGACCCCGGTAGTCAAACAGGCGGTATTGCCGACCCGTCATGGTGGCGAAGCGATCCATTTCTTCCTGTACGATTCCGGGAACCGCGCGATGGTGCAGGTTCGCGGCCTCGGCCGCCTGGAAGAAGACATCGGCATTCTGCGCGGTGCCTCGCAGCACCGGCCGGTCAGGGTCGAGCGAACGAAGGCGATGTGCGATCACCAACTCTTCGTCGATCATCGCCCGAATGGTGTCGTCGTCGATCGACTGGATCTTGGCGACCTCGTGACTCGTCCGAAAGCCATCGAAAAAGTGTATGAACGGGACCCGACTCCGGAGGGTCGCGGCGTGGGAAATGAGCGCCAGGTCGTGGGCTTCTTGCACAGAGCCAGACGACAGCATCGCCATTCCGGTTTGGCGGGCCGCCATGACGTCGCTGTGGTCGCCAAAGATGCTTAGCGCATGGGTTGCGATAGTGCGGGCGGCGACGTGGATAACTGCAGGAAGGAGCTCACCGGCGATCTTGTAGAAGTTTGGAATCATCAGCAGAAGGCCCTGCGATGCCGTAAAGGTTGTTGTCATCGCACCTGCTTGCAATGATCCATGGACCGTCCCGGCGGCACCAGCTTCGCTCTGCATCTCGATGACTTGAGGAACACCGCCCCAAAGGTTTTGGGCGCCAGCTTGGGACCACTCGTCGGCAAGCTCCCCCATCGGCGATGCGGGTGTTATCGGATAGATCGCGACGACTTCGCTGAGACGGTGAGCGACTCTGGCCGCCGCCTCGTTGCCATCAACGGTTATGAATGTCGGGTCAGTCATTTGTTGTTCCTTCGGACCTTGGACTCTTGAGTGGAATTATGATCGGCACTTCACTGATCACTGTCCGGATCACCGACCTTGAGGATGCGTTATGAGCCCGAAGCAACAAGACGAACCAGCCATTGTCGCAATCGATATCACCAGCCGCATGGGCGTCATCGACGATTCCGAATGCCTCGAACTCATGGCGTCAACGCCTGTAGGGAGGCTCGGTTTCAACACCGATGCAGGGCCGCTTGTGTTGCCCGTCAACTTTGCTGTAGTCGACGGTTCGATTGTGTTCCGAACGATTGAAGGCGCGAAACTCGCAGCCGCTGCCGGCGGCCAAGCTGTCTGCTTCGAGGTCGACGAGTGGGATGCGTCCGAGCAAACAGGGTGGAGCGTCGTGGTCACTGGGACGGCCAGCGAGGTCACCGACTGGGCCGAACAAGAGATCCTGGAGAACGTGGGGCTCGTGCCTTGGTCGCGAGAACAATGGCGTCCTATATGGGTCAAGGTCGAGCCCGCCAACATTAGCGGTCGAGTCTTGCGTTGAGCGCAGCGTGTGCGGCGGCGAGCCGGGCTACCGGCACCCGATAAGCGGAGCAGCTGACGTAGTCAAGGCCGAGTGATTGGCAGAGAGCGATTGACGCTGGCTCGCCACCGTGTTCGCCACAGATGCCAATAGTGAGCTCAGGGTCAGACCCTCGACCGTCGTTTACCGCGAGCGACATCAAGCGACCAACTCCGTTGGTATCGATGGTGTGGAACGGGTTCGCGGGTACAAGCTGCTGGGCCATGTAGTCGAGCAGAAAACTCGCTTCGGCATCGTCGCGGCTGATACCCAATGTCATCTGCGTGAGGTCGTTTGTTCCGAATGAGAAGAAGTCGGCGTGCTCGGCGATCTCTGCGGCCGTGAGCGCCGCCCGTGGCACCTCGATCATTGTCCCAATAGGAACGTCGATTGCATCGTGGCGCTCAGCAAATACCGCGTTCATCTCTTCTTCGATGATGGCTCTTGCCGCAGCCATTTCGGTTGCATGCGAAACCAACGGCACCATGATTTCGGGATGGACCGAGATCCCCTCTTCCTTCACGATCAACGCGGCCTCCACGATGGCCCGTGTTTGCATTCTGATCAGCGCAGGAATCTGTAGACCAAGGCGAACGCCTCGAAGTCCCAGCATTGGGTTCGATTCCCGCAGACTCGCGACCCGACGCAGCATCGTCTGGGTCGCCGCAAGCTCGTCAACTAGCTGGTTAACCGTTGCCAAATCGGCCGCATTGATCAGACGTATCTGGAGGTCGGTTGCAGTTTCGGTCAGCTCATCGAAGCTCGGCAGAAACTCGTGCAGTGGTGGGTCGAGAAGGCGGATGATGACCGGCAAGCCGTCCATTGCACGGAACATGCCAGCGAAGTCGCCTCGTTGAAGTGGCAGCAACGCGTTCACTGCCTCCCGCTGCTCGGTTGGCGTCGGGGCCGTGATCATCGCTTGGACGATAGGCAGCCGCTCCGGATCGAAGAACATGTGCTCGGTTCGACAGAGACCTATACCCGTGGCTCCGTACCGACGGGCACGCTCTGCCTCGACCGGGTCATCGGCGTTGGCCCGAATGGCGAGGGTTCTGAACTCGTCAGCCCACTCAAGCAATATCGTTAGCCATTCGTTTGCGATGTCTGGCTCGGTTGTCGCCATCTTGTCGAGATAGACCTTGCCGGTCGTTCCGTCAACTGAAATCCACTCCCCCTCATGGACCTCAACCGATCCCACCTCGAACGTTCGATTCGCCATGTCGATCTTGAGTTCGGAGGCACCAACCACCGCTGGCTTACCAAACTGGCGAGCGACAAGCGCAGCATGGCTGGTGCGACCACCACTCGAGGTCAAAATGCCAACTGCAGCCAGCATGCCGTGTACGTCATCGGGCTTGGTTTCGTTCCTAACCAGGATGACCTCGCGGCCTTCCTTCGCCCATCGTTCTGCAAGATCTGGGTCGAACGCAACGACTCCGACGGCCGCACCGGGCGACACATTGAGCCCAGTGGCCAGCGGTGTTGCCGCCAGCAAAGCGCTCGGGGCGAACTGGGGGTGGAGGAAGAAGTCGATCTGCTCAGGGCTGACACGCTGAACCGCCTCTTCGCGACTGATCAGGCCGTCATTGGCAAGGTCGACTGCGATTCTCACTGCCGCCTGCGCCGTTCTCTTGCCTGATCGAGTCTGAAGTATCCATAGCTTGTTCTTCTCGACTGTGAACTCCATGTCCTGCATGTCGCGGTGATGCAGCTCTAGTTGCTTCGCGATCGCGCTGAACTGTCCAGCTACTTCTGGCATAGCGACTGCCAGTTGAGCAATCGGCAATGTGGGACGAATGCCAGCAACGACATCCTCGCCCTGGGCGTTGATAAGAAAATCACCTTCTAGGTGAGGTTCGCCCGTGGTTGCGTCGCGACTCATCGCAACGCCGGTCGCCGAGTCATCGCCGCGGTTACCGAAGACCATCGTTACGACGTTGACTGCGGTTCCTAGATCATGGGGAATGTGCGAGGCGACTCGGTAGTCGTGAGCACGCTTGCTTCGCCAGCTTTCGAACACTGCCTTGATTGCCATCCGAAGCTGGACGAGGGGGTCGCTGGGGAACGACTCGGCGGAGTGCCGAACAATGAGTTCCTTGAACTGTCCGATGATGGTACGAAGGTCGTCAGCAGTAAGATCAGCGTCGCTCGTGACGCGGTTCGCGTCTCGAGCGCTGCGAAGGACAACTTCAAAGACCTCGTCGGGGACATCAAGAACGACGCCGCCAAACATCTGGATCAGGCGTCGATACGAGTCGAGCACAAATCGTTCGTCGTTCGTCGTTCGGATGACGGCTTCAACAACCTCGTCGTTCAGACCGATGTCGAGCACCGTGTCCATCATCCCCGGCATAGAGAACTTCGCACCAGAACGGCAGGCGACAAGCAGCGGGTTGACCGGATCGCCAAACTTCTTTCCGCTTGATACCTCCAGGTCAGCCATCGCCGTCAAGACTTGGTCCCAGAGACCCTCTGGCATCACGCCATCAGCATCGCTGTAGGCGTTGCACGCTTCGGTAGTGATGACGAAGCCGGGCGGAACGGGGATCCCGAGGCGGGTCATATCGCCAAGGTTGGCACCCTTGCCACCGAGCAAGCCGCGTGTCGCGTCCCAGTCACCGCCAACTGAGGCCTGCGCTCGGTCGATTTGATCGAATCCGTACACCCAACGAGAACTCGGCATGACTACTTCCTGTCGTTACAACGGCCTGCGGATCGCACAGCGAAATGGCCCCAAAGCTTGTCCACTTAGCCCATCATTGTGACGATTGGCCGCTCAAAGTAGGGCCAAAGGGCCCCGCAAGCAGCGCTCCATATTGGGTCCAAAGGCCGTACCGGGACTCACTCGCAGCTCCTATTCTGATAGAAGGCAGTCGGATATTTGCAGCTTCCGATCACCAGTAAAAATTCGTCCAGAGGAGAAACAAATGTCCGGAACGCCGAAACGGCTCGTCATACTTGGCGCGGGAACCGGCGGAACGCTGGCCGCTAATCGCCTTCGAAAGTCGTTCCCGCTCGACGAACTCACTATTGACATCGTTGACGAGAACAACGACCACGTGTACCAGCCTGGCTTGCTCTTCGTTCCCTTTGGGCTGGCGAAGCCGGACGAGATCGTTCGGCCCCGTGACCACCAACTCCACGCAGGCATCAACTATCACCTGAACGCGGTGACGAGCGTTGACATCGACGCCAATGCGGTGACGCTCGAGGACGGCGCGGTGTTGACCTACGACGTGTTGCTTGTCGCCACCGGCACCACCCTCCAACCTGGAGAAACTGAGGGTCTGCTCGGCGATGCTTGGCTTGACTCCGTGTTCACCTTCTACGACATGGAGGGTGCCACTGCCTTACATGACCGGCTTGAAACGTTCACCGAAGGCAGGCTGGTCATCAATGTCGTTGATATGCCTATCAAGTGCCCGGTCGCGCCTCTCGAGTTTGCATTCCTTGCCGATTGGTACTTCACCGAGAAGGGGGTGCGCGATGCGATTACCATCGTTTACGCAACCCCGCTCGATGGCGCATTCACCAAGCCTGCCGCTTCGAACGCTCTCGGTTCCTTGCTCGAAGACAAGAACATTGAGATCATCACCGAGTTCAATACGGGCGAAGTCGACAACGAGAAGAAGCTGCTCATCGGCTACGACGGCACAGAGATCCCCTTCGATCTCGCCGTCGTAATCCCCCTCCACGGAGGCGCCCCCTATGTGGCAGAGTCTGGCGACCTCGGCGATGAGCTCGGTTTCGTTCCTACCGACAACGCAACCATGCAGTCCTTGGTTCGACCAAATATCTTTGTGCTCGGTGATGCCGCCGATGTCCCGACGTCGAAGGCAGGATCGGTGACACACTTCGAGGGTGAAGTGCTCGTAGAGAATATTGAGTCGTTCCTCGCTGGCAAGCCGCTCGAAGCATCGTACGACGGCCACGCAAACTGCTTCATCGAGACTGGTTTCTCGAAAGCCCTACTTATTGACTTCAACTATGAGACCGAACCGCTCCCTGGGCATTATCCCAGCCGCTTCGGACTCCCCCTGCTGAAGGAGTCAAGGCTCAACCACCTCGGCAAGCTCATGTTCCAGTCGTTCTACTGGCACGGTCTTCTGCCGGGACGGGACATTCCGGGAATCGGGGCCGACATGCCAGATCGCGGAAAAGAAACCGTCGAGGCCTAACAACGAATGAGCCAGGCTGGCTCACGTGATGAAAGAAGGACAAGAATGACTATCGCTGTGCTCGCCGGTGTCGAGGTTGAACTGAACGAGGAAGGATTCTTCGTTAAGCCCGAACAATGGACAACCGAGATGGTTCCCCAGCTCGCCGAAGAGTGGGGAATACCCGGTCCTTTGACAGAGCAGCATTGGCAGGTCCTCAACTACATGCGCGAGGAATATTTCGAGAAGGGCACGGGCCCAACAGTCCGCAAGCTCGGCAAGTCCTCAGGCGTCAGTGTCAAGGAACTCTACAAACTCTTCCCAAAGGGTCCGGCCAAACTGGCCGCCCGCTGTGCTGGCATCCCAAAACCTAAGGGTTGCATCTAATCCGTGTTTCGTACCCCAATCAACTCCAACAACAGACAGAGGTAACTGTCATGACCACACTGGCAGAGCAATTCGACAGCGTCACGGCATCCGACGCACCCGAGCCGATCTCAAAGGTCTCGATTGTCATTTCCAAGGCATCGCTGGAAGAGATTTATCCAGGGTTGATCATGGCGAATGGAGCTCGAGCAGAAGGTATGGAAGCGAACCTCTTCTTCACCTTCTTTGGGCTTGACGCCATTCACAAGAAGCGTCAGGACCACATCAAGGTGTCAACCGTTGGTAACCCTGGGCTCCATATCCCCACGTGGGCCGGCGGCCTTCCTGGCATCTCTGCCCTGATGACCAAGTACATGGAACATCAGATCGAGGGAGTCGATATTCCGAGTATCCCAGAGTTCATCGAGATGATCGCCGACACGGGCGCAGGCATCTATGCGTGCCTGGCGTCCGTCGACTTGTTCAAGCTCGATGAAGACGACTTTGTCGAACAGGTCGACAGCATCATCACCATCGGCGACTTCTACGAGATGGCCGCTGGCGGCCAAATCATCTTCACCTAAGCGACGTACAGCTGCCACCATGCATGCAGTCGTGCGGCATGGTGGCCGGGAACCAACACGATGTGGTTTCCAAGGGGCCGGGTCAGAATCTGGGCCACAGCTCCGGGGTCTGCGGCTACCGTCACTTGAGTGCGACAGAGATGTGGGGCGTTCCCCGTCGCAGTAATTTCGGCATCAACGATCCATGCCTGGGCAAGATCTCGTCCACCAAGTCGAATGAGTGTGACGGGCTGTTCAGCGAACGTGCCGGCGACGCCAACCCCGAGCCCGGATTCAAAGTGGGTTGCGAGAGACACGTTGGTCACCAGTGAGGGCGCGACGGTGCAGTGAGCGAGCAGCAGCTCACCTTTCTCGGCGTCGACGTCGGCCGGGTTCGCCATCCACGATGCGGTGTCGAGGAGCTCGCGAACCCACATCATCGTGACGGTGCTTACCAGGTCACCCTCACACCCCGCCACAACGCCGGTGTCGTTCAGTTCAGCGAGTGCCACACAGCCCGAGGTCTGCAATGGCCCCAGAACATCGAAACACCGCACGGTCACCGCATCAAGATCATGTTCCTCGATGAGTGCAACCAAAGGCTGGTGGAGCGACGCCGCGAGTCGCACCTCAGCTGCGGGAATCGAGCCTGATGCTCCTTCCTTCCAACGACGTCCCAGCTCCACCGCCACCTCGCTGTCGCCCGAGGATTCAAGTAGGGAAGTGGTAACCAGAGGAACCAAAGTTGGACCCCACCGATCCTTCATCGTGGCTGCATCTGGCCTGCTGGCGACAAGCCAGTCTGAGGGTTCACCGACGACGCCGATCCGGCTCGCCTGCAGGGTCAGGAACGCGGTTTGGTCCTCCACCGCACGCTGTATCTCGCCAATTCGATCGGCCATCACGATGCGACCGCGGCCGCCTCGTTGATGAATTGCGGCGAGCGTCTCCAGTGCGGCCGGCAGGGAATTGTCGGTTTTGTGGGCAACAAGAAGTGCCGGTTCCCTTCCCGTTGCGCCTTGTCGAGCGGCCCAGCGCTCGAGGATCTGGTCCTCGGTGCCACCGGTGCCGACGATGAGTAGGTACGGCGCCGTCGTGGATGACGACGCCGTACCCATCGCTCCGCCGATCTTGGTGAGATGCGTGAGCACCTCGCCTAGTGATGCGTTGAGTGCATCGCGATCGTGTAGCGCCGATGCAAGGACCTCGAAGTAGAACATTGGTGCCATCTGACTTCCTCCTACGTAGAGGCAACCACGGCAGCCCCATCCCGAGAAGAGGACAAAGTCCAGACGCAGGACGTCAGTTCTCTAGCGACGTCACCAGACTCGAAGGAGCGAAACGATAGTTCGACGTTTTGCTGGCCCTGCCTTCGACCTTTGCTGAGTACATCGCCTCGTCAGCTCGGCGCATCAGTGTGGTTGCGCTTTCACTGTCATTCCATGCGGCGACTCCGATGCTCACTCCGACTCTTGTCGTCGCTGAACCAACGTCAATTGGCGACGAGACCGAGGCGAGTATCTGTTGAACAAGCGATTCGACCTGGCCCACATCACGTCGAATCGAGAACGCAACGAACTCATCGCCGCCGAGGCGGGCCGTCCGTCCAGAGTCGCCGATGAGCGACGTCAGCCGCCTGCCAATCTCTATGAGTGCTCGGTCACCGGCATCGTGGCCCCATGAGTCGTTGATTCCTTTGAAGCCGTCGAGGTCGAGGAAGAGCACCGCGAGGTCATCGACCTTGTGCTCCATTGCCTTGTCGAGATCACGCAGAAACTGCGCACGATTCGGGATACCAGTCAGACCGTCGTGCGACGCCTCGTGCTGCATCTGTCTGGCAAGCCCAGTCAGATTTCGATGATCGACACGGTTCGTCCACGCCGCTCCAATCAGCGAAACCAGCGTCTCCAACGACTCCCATGCGGTGTCAACCGAGGTGAGCTCCACCTCGGAGTAGGCACGAATGCCAATCCAGTGATCATCTGATGCCTTCACGACAACAGCAAGCGCCGATCGAAACCCTGCGTCATACAGGCTCTGCAGATCGTCGCTCGACGTTTCACCGACGCCGACAGATGCCTTCGATGAGTTCTGAATAGCAACATTAAGCAGCGAGTCGTTTGCCGCGTGGAACGTGCCGGGGCGACCAGCGGCATGTTCGGTTACCCACGCCTCGCCGGTCGACCGAGTGCATATGTCCGCACGAGAGAAACCGAGTCGCAAGACTGCGTCAGCGGCAAGTGCGAGCACCTGATCAGGATCTGATGCGCTACTCAGTTGCTGGGCAACAGAGCTGACGGCTCGCATTCGAAATACGTGGTCATCGGCCTGGGCCCGAGCCTCGCCGGTGGCATCAAGATCACCACGAAGGCGGCCAGTTACCACCAATGTCGGAATCGCTACGGCGAGGAGCGCGACCACCTGCTGCAGGCCAGTTCGGAGTGACTCGGCGCTCGATGCACCACTGTCGAGGCTCAGCGTCACGGCGACGTAGACGAGGCTGATGGCAGTCCAGACCCCAAATGCGCCTCGTAGACCGAAGTAGGCCGCCGCATCAAGCACGGGAACAAAGAGCAAGATCCACGCGAGCGGAGTCGCCTGGGAGTCGAGGGCGACGATTGAAACCAAGGCCAGAACGACGTCGACGCTCACCTGACTCGCGGCCAGCAGGGACGAGGTGGAGCCGGGTGGCCGCATTCGGAGCGCGACGAGATTCCACCCAACGTTCGCTGCTGCCAGAATCCCGACAAATCCCCGAACATCGCGGCCAAGCGGGATTACACCAGCCTCACTCCCAAGCACGACAAGAGCCAACGCCACCACGCCGAGAATCACTCGTTGGGGGCGAAGAGCGCGTTCAAGCGCTAGCCGGGACGATGACCCGGCGACGCCGTTACTTGTATCTCTCATCAGAGCACAGACCTCACGCAGAGACCATCGGTCCTTTCTGAGCGAAACCTGAGCTGGTTCAACCGCTCCTAACCGATCAGGTCCGGATGACCCAATTTGCCACGGGATCTTGGGAGCAAAGGTCCCCACAAAGTCAAGTCGTCCCTGTTCAGGCCGATCAAGACTCAATGGAGATCACCGAGATTCGCCGAGCGAGGTCGCGCCGCGACAAAGCTCGGAATCGGCGCGCTCTGCTCCTCGGTGTAGTCACGGGCGGACTGCTGCTCGTCCTCACCGCCGGGATCTTCGGCATCATCTTTGAGTCACGCGATGTCTCAACCGAATCCAGCCGCCTGAACGCGTACAGCGAAATCGTTCGAGCGACGACAGTCGGTCGAGCTCAGCTTGGGTTCGCCATCGTTCTCGACGAGGTGAATGGCGAGGTCGACACTGGTGCGGCAGCCTTGGACGCCGCGAACGATGCAGAACAATCACTCAACGGTCTCGATGAGGCGACCACTACGCTCGACACCGACCTCCAAGCGCTCGACTCCGAGGCGCAGACTGTACTCACCGCGTTCGTCGAGACCGGCCGCATCCTCATCACCCATGTCCGGTCGGGCGACGGCGTTCCGGCCCAGTCGGTTGCCGACTTCGAGGTCGCATACGACGCGGCGCGTGACGTTGCAGTCGATCGCCGCGCTGCTGCGCTTGATGAACTCCACGCAGCCGATGGCTCATTGAATCGACTTGGAGCGCTGGTTAGCTTCGTCGTTGCCTTCGTGGTTCCGTCAGCGGCGGTTGCCATCTACCGTGCGCTATCACGTCCACCCCGTGACCTGCTCGAGACAGAGGCCCGGCTTGTTCGCGACGAAGTGCGGTCCGCATTACGTCGCGATCTACTCATTGGCGAGTTGAAGGGTTTGCAAGCTCACCTGGCCGCCTCATCAGCCGACAAGCTCCAACCGTCTGACGCGGCACGCCGAGTCGACGACATCGAGCGAACCTATCGCACGCTGGAACATGCACAACGGTGCGACTTCCAGTCGGTGAATGTCGCTGCGCAAATCGATCGAGTCGCCAACGAATCAAATAGTTCTCGAACTGAAACAAGGGTCGTGACAAACATCGACGGACCGATCAACTCGTGGACTGAGCCTGACGTTCTGCAGCTCTTGCTGTCATCGATCATCAGAGACTGCGAGGGGCGATCGGCGAAGACCCTGGCGGTGAGCGCGAAGCATGTTGCCGATCACGTCGCCATTCGTGTCGTGCATGATGGTCTTCTGCGGTCACCGGCAGAACTCACGCGTATCAGCGAACAGCAAACAACAAGTGGGCGACTTAGCCTTCTCGGTAGCAATGACATTGGACTGCTCACGGCTCTCCACCTCGCCGACGACCTTCGGGGATCGTTAACCGTCGAGGAAGAGTCTGGCCGCCAAGTCGTCGTGCTGCAGTTGCCACTTGCCCCCTCAACGGTGGCGGCGAGTCCGTAATATGAAGCGCTATAGACCGATGGCTGGGAGACGATTCGAGCGACTATGGCGGACACTTGCCGCTCTGTCGCTCGTCTTCGCGTCAGTAGTCTTTGTCGAATCACCCAGTGGCGCCGCGCCCGGTGACCTTGATGACGACGGCTTACTCGATGTGCATGAGGACGCGAATACCGACGGCGACTTCGATCCGTCGACGTTGAGCGGCCCAGATACTGACAGCGATGGGACCGCAAACTACCTCGATGCCGATGACGATGGCGATGGGGCGCCGACCGCCTCGGAGGAACCCGACCCCAATGCTGACGGAGACCCACGGGATGCGAGGGACACCGACCGAGATGGCCAACCGGACTATCTCGACATGCCGACCGGAAACACAGATGGCATCGTCAAAGCCGAACAGAAAATCTCTTCCCTGTTCGGTGGGCTGACCGGCCCGCTCGACGGAAACGACCTCTTCGGATCCTCGGTAACAAGCATCGGCGACCTCGACGGCGACGGCGTCAACGACATCGCGGTCGGCGCAACCGGCGACGAAGACGGATTCTCCAACGCAGGCGCCGTCTACATCCTCTTCCTCAACCCGAACGGCACCGTCAAAGCCGAACAGAAAATCTCATCACTCTTCGGCGGGCTCACCCCTCCTCTCGACGGAAACGACCTCTTCGGGTCCTCGGTAACAAGCGTCGGTGATCTCGACGGCGACGGCGTCAACGACCTCGCGGTCGGCGCAACCGGCGACGACGACGGGGCTTCCCAGGCTGGTGCGGCTTACATCCTCTTCCTCAACCCAGACGGCACCGTCAAAGCCGAACAGAAAATCTCTGCGGCGTCAGGCGGGCTCACCGGTCCACTCGAAAAGGATGACTTCTTCGGCACCAGCATCAGCGGCATCGGCGACCTCGACGGCGACGGCATCAACGACATCGCAGTCGGCGCAACCGGCGACGAAGACGGATTTTCCGACGCAGGTGCGACCTACATCATGTTTCTCAACCCAGACGGCACCGTCAAAGCCGAACAGAAAGTCTCTGCGGCGTCAGGCGGGCTCACCGGTCCACTCGAAAAGGATGACTTCTTCGGCACCAGCATCAGCGGCATCGGCGACCTCGACGGC
>RCMY010000833.1_pt1 | contig 29565 bp, 26 predicted proteins | sample 2041341 | NCBI WGS metagenome assembly RCMY01 (sample SAMN09708234, study PRJNA481090) | Marine sediment metagenome, whole genome shotgun sequencing project. | reverse complement strand
CGACACGTTCACATCCGATGTTGCGGCCGCGCTCAGGGCTGCGGCCGCGCCGGTGTCGACACCGAAATAGGCAACGGGGAGTCGAGCGAGGTCGTGCTGCGTGGTGAGACGGTGGGTGACCTCTCTCAGGCGGGTCGCCAGGAGATCGATGTCGAAGACGTTCGATCGAATCTGCTCTTCCTCGGGAGTGAGAAGGTCGAACAGGAGCGTGGCCAAACCGGCCCGGTGAAGTGCCGACGCGACCACCCGATGACGCGGGCTGTGTCGAGCGTTGCCGCTCGCATTGGCAAACACGACGATCCCTCGTGCGTCTTCGGGAACCGTCAGGTGGCCGCCGATGCGAGCGGATCCGATCCGGAGATCGATGTCGTCGTCACGAGGCCGGAGCGTTTCACCAAGCGCCGAAGCGGTGGCGGAATCGGCTGCTCGCATTTGTCGATTGCGGTCGATCGCTGCGATCACCATGTCATCGGTGATCTGGCCGAAGTCGACGTAGAACTGTCCGACACAGTCGCAATGGCGGGGCGTCGAAACATTGATCAGCTCGTCGGCAACGCCGACCAGACGGTGTTTCCAATCCAAAGGGGCCACGGGTACGGCAAGCACGACGTGGTCGGCACCCTTGGAACGAACGACCTCGCAGGCGGCCCTTGCCGATGACCCGGTGGCGATGCCGTCGTCGACAACCACGACAACACGCCCGGCCAGCGGCAGGTGATCGCGTCCGGCCCGGTAGAGATCGGCACGACGGGCGAGATCGCGGCGAGCCCGGGACTCGACCTCGCTGAGCTCTGCATCACCGATCTCGGCACGATCGATGACCCCGTGATTCAATACGCGGACACTGTTCTCCCCGACAGCGCCCATGGCCAGATCAGGCTGAAACGGAACACCCAGCTTGTGAACGAGAACCACGTCGAGCGGGGCGCGAAGTGATGCCGCCACCTCGGCGGCGACGATGACACCACCTCGGGCAACGCCGACCACGACGACGTCGGCTGTTTGCAGGTGTGCGAGTTGTCGTGCCAGTCGCCTGCCTGCATCGGATCGATCGTGGAACACGGCATACCCCTCGGGTCGAGGACGGAAGCCATCACTTCCGCCATGGTGTGTTCAGCAAAAGCTACCGAAGGCTGCCGTGTCGAGCCAGAGACCAAAGGCTCTTTTGTCTGATGTCAGGGTCTGATGTCAGGGTCTGATGTCAGGGTCTGATGTCAGGGTCTGATGCCAGGGTCTGATGCCAGGGTCTGATGCCAGGGTCTGATGTCAGGCGACCGGCTGGCGAGGGCCGAAGTCGTAGGGGTCGAGCGTCTCCTGGGCCGCGACTCGGAACTTGTGCCACCGGTTACCACCGTAATAGGCCAGGCTGCCGGGCTCGGCTTCGCCGTGCCCGTTGTAGTAGGAAATGCAGTCTCGCAATGGTGCCGTTGCGATGTCGGCTTCACGGCAGTGCGCGGCGTAGGCCTCTTCGGGTTCGGACTTCACGTCGACGATCGACTCGCCTCGCTCACGCATGGTCGACAGCATCCACGCCACATAGTCCGCGTGCTGGTCGATGGCATCGGTGAAGTTGAAGCTCCCGCCGCCACCTTGCGGGCCGGTCACGATGAACAGGTTGGGGAATCCCTCGCTGTGCAGGCCGAGGAACGTCTTGGTGCCCTCGGCTTCCCACTTCTGTGACAGCGTTCGCCCGTCTCGACCGGTGATCATGTTGAAGGTCGAGGTCGCCATCCACTGGAACCCGGTGGCGTAGATGAGGACGTCGAGCGGGTACTCGGTGCCATCGTGCACCACACCCTTGGTATTGATCTCGCTGACCCCGAGCGGCGCGGTGTCGACCAGATGAACGTGCGGAAGATTGAAGGTCGGGAGGTACTCGTCGTGAAAGGTTGGCCGCTTGCAGCCATAGGGGTAGTAGGGCTTCAACGCCTCTGCGGTTGCCGGGTCTTCGACGATGGCATCGATGCGGGCACGGATCTGTTCCATGATCCGGAAGTTCGTGTCGAGTTGCTTGTCGATCATCTCCTGTGGCGACAATGCTCGGTCGTGCTGCTTGCGTTCTTTGAAGTCGGCGACCCTCCCGGCGAGGTAGTCGTCGTTGGCCTTGATGGCGGTGCGACCGGCGGAGATCTTCGAGAAGCGGGCTCGGCGTGCCCTCGCCCAACCCGGTTCCTTGGCCCAGGCCGCCATCTCCTCGGGTGTGGTCGATCGCTGGTCGCGTACGTCGATCGTTGACGGGGTGCGCTGGAAAACGAACAGCTCGCCAACCGTCTTGGCCAGCTCGGGTACCACTTGGACCGCGGTTGCGCCGGTGCCGATGATGCCGACGCGCTTGTTCGTCAGGTCGATGTTGTAGTCCCAGCGAGACGTGTGGAAGGTCTCACCTTCGAAGGTCTCCATTCCTTTGATGCGAGCCAGCTTCGGACTGGTGAGGATGCCGTTGGCAAGCACAACGACACGGCTCCGCATGGCGTCACCACGATTGGTGCGTACGGTCCAGCGACCGTCGGCTTCGCTCCAGTCGGTCTGCTCGACCGTGGTGTGGAAGAGGCAGTGGTCATAGAAACCGAAACGCTCCGCCATGTTCTGGCAGTACTCGAGTATCTCGAAGCCCGATGCGAACTTCATCGCAGGGACATAGCCCATTTCCTCGAGTAGCGGGAGATAGCTGTACGCCTCGACGTCACACGCCACGCCGGGGTAGCGGTTCCAGTACCAGGTGCCGCCGACATCGCCGCCCTTTTCACAGAAGCGAACATCATCGAAGCCTGCCGCACGCAGCTTGTGCCAAAGGAGAAGGCCGGCAAATCCTGCGCCGACGACGACGACGTCGCACTCGTCGGTCAGTGCTTCTCGCTCGACCGGGTCGGCGGAGTAGACGTCTTCGAGGTAGCGGGAGAACTCGCCCTCCATTGCCATGTAGTCGGCCGCTCCTCGCCTCGCCTCTTTAAAGGCGCGGTACTTGGCTTGCTCCTCGGCGTCGAACACCGCGCCTGCAGGTTGGGGTGGCAGGACCTTGAGCGCGTCGTCGTCGATGATTGAGTAGCCCGTGCCTGCGATGCGGTCGGTCGCTTTGGCGGCGCGGGTGTCGAAGACCTTGCGTCCGGTCTTCGGATCGATCGTGATGGACACGCTGGATGCCTCCTCATTGGCGAAGTGAAGCGGCACTCGGCGACGCGCTCCTCAACCCGAGCGACGCTACAACGAGTCGCGGGATTGAGCACACCGGAGGATCTGACGTTGGTGCAAGCAACCCGCGACGGGGTGGCTGCGCACTGGTCAGTTGGTGGCTTCGGGCTTCACGTCAGCACCGATGGTGTCGGTGGTCGGCTCAGCAGCGATGCCGGTGTCGGTGTCGGTGTCGTCGATCTCGGTCAGGTCGATGTCGCCGTCGTTCTCGAGGTCGCCGAGCTTTTCCTCGACGGTCGAGGTGACCTTGTTGATCTTGTCGGTGTATTTGCCGCCGGTCTTCTTGTCGATCATCTCGGAAACGCCATCGAGCTGATCTGCGATCTTCGACGAGTTCTTGGTGAGCAAACCTTTGGCTTGGTCGAGGAACTTCATGAGGGTCTCCTTGGCTTCGAGAGTCCTCAATCTAGTTCGACTTCGGCCGAGAATGTGCGATCAGTCGGTGAGGTTTCTGCCCGTCAACTCGGCGCGGGAATGAGCAGCAGGTCCATCGTCTCGGGTTCGAGTCCGAGCACGATGAGCTGCTTCGAGTAACCGATGAAGCAGCCGATCGCGTAGGTGAGCTCGACCAACTGGGCGTTGTCGAAATGTGTGCGGAGCCGAGCCTCGAGGGCCGCGTCTGGGGCGCTGCCACCATCGAGGATGACATCGGCCCATGCCAGCGCCGCCCGGTAGTGCTCAGGGAGGTCACTGTCTTGGTGATCGTCGGTGATTTCGGCAACCAGTTCCTCGCTGAGTCCGGCCTCACGGGCCGGGATGAATCGGACCTGTTGTCACAATCCGCAGTCGGTGATTCGGGCGTTGCGCAGCCGCACCAGTTCCTTGATGTCTTCTCCGATGGTTCCCCCGGTCCACAGGGTGGCGTAGAGGCGATCGAAGCGGCGCCGTAGCTCTGGTGAATGCGACCACGTGGTGCGAATCGAGGGTGCGACGTCGGGCGATCGTGCCGGCAGTCGGGGAGTGGTCGACATCAGGGCGTCTCCTTGTTTTCCCTGCCGTCGATGAGGGCAGTGTCGAGGAGGGCAGTGTCGAGAAGGGCAGTGTCGAAACGATGCGTGAGCTCCCACAGGGCCAGGGCAGTGGTGAGGGTGACCACGCCATCGGCGCCGACCGAGTCGGTGGCTCGGTCGACCAGTTCGTCGGTCACGCCATGAACATCGAGAATGTACTGCTCAGACAGGGCAAGGCAGGCACGGTCGACCTCACTGAACCGGTCATCGCTCGGCCACCCGGCAATGGCGCCGATGGTCGTCTCGTCGAGGTCGTCGACGTGGGGCGTACGTTCGCCGAGACCAATTCGGTTACCAAGCAACATTGCCGTCCTCAGGCGACACAGCTCGAGCGTCCTCGAGCTGACGGGACCGGACCAGACGGCGTCGAGGACGGCTCGGTGCTCGATGGCGAGGGCCGGTCTGAGGTCGAGGAGTTCGTCTCGGTTGGCACTGGTGCCGGTGATCCAACTCACGGTATCCATCGCCGGACCGTAGCCCAGATCAACCCGATCGGTGACGGCAGAATCGACCGGCACCGGAGGAACGGCATAATGTCGCGCTCGGCCCGGATCGGCGGGTCGACCATGCGACCGGGGGATCACGATGAAGGTTGATGCAGGACTGGCAGGACTCGACGAGGATCGGCTATCGAGGATCGGCGCCCACTTGCGGTCCCGCTACATCGACCCCGGGAAGATCGCCGGCGCTCAGGTCGGCATCGTGCGCGGCGGCGAGGTTGGGTACTTCGAGAGCTTCGGCCGACAAGACCGTGAGCGTTCGGTGGCGGTTGCCGATGATGCCATCTGGCGGCTGTATTCCATGACCAAGCCGATCACCGGTGTTGCCATGATGACGCTCTACGAGCATGGACACTTCCAACTCGGCGACGCGGTCGATCGTTGGATTCCCGAGTGGCGAGACATGACGGTTGCCGTGCCCGACGGTGACGGCGGCACAACGATCGTTGCGGCCGATCGGGCACCGACCATCCGGGACATCTTGAGCCATACCTCGGGTATCGGCTACGGGCCGCAGAACCAAGACCTCGTGGTCGGCGAGCGAAACTGGCTCGCCGACCACGACCTCGAGTCGATGTCGAAGACGTTCGGTGACTGGCCGCTCCGCTTCCAGCCCGGATCGCGGTGGCTCTACTCCCACGGCATGGATATTGCTGCCCGGCTGGTCGAGATCATGTCGGGTATGCCGTACGACGAGTATCTTCAGTCGGTCATCTTCGGTCCCCTTGGCATGGTCGACACCGACTTCTTCGTTCCCGACGACAAGGCGAGCCGTTTCGCTGCCTGCTACGGCCGAAATGCGCGCAAGGAACTGGTCCTCATCGACGACCCGACGACGAGCGCCTATCGCCGCAAACCGAAGATGCTCAACGGTGGAGGCGGGCTGGTTGGTACCACGGCCGACTATCTGCGGTTCACGGCGATGCTGGCCAACGGTGGTGAGCTCGATGGCACTCGTATTCTGGGGCGCAAGACCGTCGAACTGCTGAGAAGTAACCACCTCGAGGGTGACGGCGACATGGCCGACTTTGCCCTGCCGATGGGGTACGGCGAGGTTGGTTTCGAGGGTGTCGGCTTCGGCCTGACGGTCGCGGTCTCGAAAGGGCCGGCCGCTGCCGGCGTATCCGGGTCTGCCGGTGAATTCATGTGGGGCGGCGCGGCATCGACCACCTTCTGGGTCGATCCGTCGGAGGAGTTGGCGGTGGTGTTCATGACCCAACTGTTGCCATCGGGCACCTTCAATTTCCCCGACCAACTCAAAGCACTGGTCTACGGCGCCCTGCTCTGACGAGGGGGAGTTCCGTCGCGGTCATTTCGCAGCCGGTGGTTGGATCACGGCGAAGCTGCCGGTCGCGCTGGCCACCAGGCGATCATTGCTGTCGAGGGTGCGGGCTTCGAGATGGACGATCCGACGCCCGGCGGACATGACGGTTGCCTGCGCGGTGAGGGTTCCACTCGACGCACCTCGGTGAAAACGAGTGTGGATCTCGATGGTGGCGCAGGCGTTCCCATCATCGATCACGGTCATCACCGCCGCTCCCATGGCGGTGTCCATCAGCGCGAACGCCACGGCTCCATGGGCAACGTCGTTGGGATTCATGTCACGGTCGTCGAGTTCGACCGTTGCGGTTGCACTGGCGTCACCGCGTTTGATGGTGAAGCCGAGATGTTGTTTGAGTGGAAAACTCGGTTCGGTGGCGGCGTCGGTCATGCGCCGGTGAGTTTCGCGAACTGGCGGGTGTAGCTGCCCATGTCGATGTAGTCACGCCAGAGGACGATCTGGTCGTTGTCATCGATCTCGAAAATGCCGGCGGTCGGCAACTCGAGCCAGCCGTCGCCGATCTGGAAGCGGTCGAGTCGTTCGTTGATCACGGTGCGGCCAACGGCCCAGTTCGATGGCGGCGATGAATGCGGTGACGACGTCGGTTGATGATATTTGACCGGACTAGCCGTTCGGTCATCAGGGCGATGGCTTTCAGTACGATGGCCTCAGGCCTCCGAACGATGTCGAAGCCCGCCAACGCATTCTCGATGCGGCCTCCCAACGTTTCCGCCGCTTTGGTGTCCGCCACGCCAGTGTCGAGAGCATCACCGCTGCGGCGGGTACGGGCAAGGGAAGCCTTTATCTGCACTACGCGTCGAAAGAGGAGCTCTATCTCGACACCGTCCGGCTCGCGGTCGAAGGATTCCTCGATGCGGCCGAAGCCTCGATGCAGACGGCCGGATCGGCGCCCCTGCGGCTTCGGGTGCTGGTCGAACTGGCGACGATCCACTATGAGCGAGATGACCTTCTGTCCGCTTCGCTCCTCGATGATCGAGACCTCGTCGGGATCGAGGCGGGTGCGCTTGCCCGACAGCTGCAGCGGCGTCGGATCACGGCATTGATCGAGCAGACGCTGCTGCAAGGTCAAGCCGAGGAAACGATCCGACCCGATCTCGACGCGACAATGACCGCAGCGGTGCTCTTCGAGGTCGGCTGGGCGATCGTGCGCAGTCACCTCAATGGCGATCTGCCGCTACCGCTGGCCGACGCATTGGCGACGCTCAATACGATCGTCGGCTACGGAACATCGGTCGCGCCCGCCGGTTGACGCCGACGCATGGGTACCACCAGGCGAACGGCTCGAATGCCGGTGTCGACGAGCCACACCGTGAGGGCAATCGCCAAGGCAAGGTGGTGCCCGGCGAGGGCAGCGATGCCGGCGACCGTGCCGGCCGCAACTGATGGCCACGATTGAGCGATGGCGAACCCATCGCTGAGGGAGTGGGGGTTGCCCTTGCGGAGAACGGGACCGAGGTACGCGAGCGAGGCGACGAGAATCTGTGCGAAACCTCCGATGACAAGCGCTTGGAGCAGAGCCCGCTCGTCGCGGTTGTCGATCACGGCGGCCGCCAGTGCGATGGTCATAGCCATCCACCAGATGATCCCGGCGAGTAGCTGTGCGATGCGGGGGCCCGCCCACCGGAGCCGCTTCTTGGAGTAGATGGGCAATTGGGTGACAATGGCCGCGAGCCCGATCGCATAGAAACCGAGTCCGGAGGCGACGAGGATCGGGCGGTCGACGAGTCGACCAGCAGCGGCGATCGCCGTGGCCGCGACCAGCACGGAGAACGTTGCCCGCAGTACCAACGGGGTCGCGGTCCTCGACATCTTGGAGCGAACTTGCGTCGCGACGAAATAGGGCAGCGTTGCCGCGATGACGAGCCCGACGAGCCCGAACACGTTGAGGGTCAGATGGGCCTCACGGAACTCGATCGCCCGGTTGCCTGCGTTGCCGCTCCCGATGAGCAATCCGAGCGTCATACCGATCGTGCCGAAGGAAATCGCAGCAACGTAGGCCTCGATTGCCGGAGCGAACCGGTCGACCACTGCACCCCGCCTGACGTAAACGAGGATCCCGGCGAGTAACGCCATCGCGGCGGCGACGGCCACTCCGCCGGCAACGAACATCCAATCGACATTCCTCTCGTGCCCGATGGCGAGTGCGACGGTGCCGCCGGCAACTCCCCATCGTTGGATTCCAGCAACAACGTCGGACGGTGGCGGCCCGGCCGACCAGGTGACCGCCAACATCTGCGTCACCGCCGATATGGCTCCCAAGAGCGAGCCGACGACGAAGAGATGCAGCGGAAGCCACCAACCGTCGAGCGGCACGACCAGAACGGCGACCGCCGCAAAGCCGGCGGCCAACATGAGCCCTCGTCTGGTCTGCCCGTGCACGACGGCAATTCGCTTGGGCGCCGTTCGGTTGGGCATCGGCAAACGTTAGACGCGCTCTGCTGAGCGGAGCATCTCGCTCCGGGCCACCAGCTGGTGATGGTGCACCCGGGCGACGTTGTCGGCCAGCCCGTGAGCCCGGTCGGCGATGGGCCCGACCCAACCGAGGTCGAGGGTTTCGTGGAACAGCATCAGCCATCGTTCGAAGTGCAAGGTGGTGAACGGGTGCTTTGCGTGGATGAGCGCGTGGGCCTGGAACGGGTTGCCCTGATAGCCCGCTTGACCAAGGAGCGCCCGCGACCAGAACGCTGCGAGCTTCGGCAGGTGTTCGGACCAATCGACCTGTGCCACATCGTTGAACACCGGTCCGAGGAGATCGTCCTGGGCGACATCGGCGTAGAACCGACGGACCATTTCGTCGATTTCGGCGGGGCTGTCGAGATCGTGGGTTGGGCTTGGTCGGGGAGTGTCTCGCATGCGCTCCGATGGTAGCAAGACGGGTCTCATAAAGACACTAATGAATAGAACAAACGCAGACCGTTTCGGCTTCGGCGACGGGTCGACCTTATGACGTAAGACTCTATTGCGACACCAAGAAGTGAAGATAATCAAGGGGCCGAGTGAAGAACTCGGTGCTCCCGGGAAGGCAGCCGCATCTGGTGCCTGCGTTGCCGAGAGCCACTCGAATCAATCGAACGAAACGAGAAGCTCATGAAGATACGCATTGTCGTGGCAGCTCTGGCTGCCATCGGGATGCTGGCTGCCAGTTGTGTCGCCGATGATCCTGATCCGGTAGGCGATGCCATGGCTGCGGTGGGGGAGCAGGCTTCCGGGGCCTCGGAGCTGCAACCGGGAGCGACCATCAACTTCGTCGGTGACGAGTTCAGCTTCACGCCAATGGAGGTGAACGCCGCACCCGGCGCCTACAAAGCCACCTTCACCAACATCGGCACCGTTCGCCACGACATCACCTTCGAGGACGGCACCAAGATCGTCGCCGATCCCGGCGAAGCCGTGGATTTCGACCTCGACATACCCGATGAAGGTATGCCGTTCATCTGCTCGATCCCGGGCCATGCCGATTCGGGGATGGTCGGTGCGATCATCACTGCCCAGACGCCGGTAGAACTCGTCTCGGCGCAGGAACCCGCCGTCGCCGGTTTCGATGTCGTGGAGCCTGACCCCGCGGCCCCGCCGTACGACCTTCGAGATCCCCGAGCACCCCAGCGCGGTGAAGGACCCGGGATCACGTTGGTCGCCGGTGGCGCTCCCGATGGTGGTGATCTGATCGACGTCGAGTTGGAGATGACCGAACGATTGATGACCGTGGCCGAGGGCTACGAGCAGGCCGTGTGGACCTTCGGTAACACCGTTCCCGGGCCGGTCATCAGGACCAAGGTCGGCGACACCGTGCGGGTGCATTTGATCAATGCTCCGGAAAATGAACTGTCGCACTCGATGGACTTTCACGCCAGCCAGGTTGCATGGAACGACGAAATGCGCTCGATCGCTCCCGGAGAGGAACTGATCTACGAGTTCGTCACCGAGTACGCCGGTGTGTGGATGTATCACTGCGGGACCGATCCGGTGATCCATCACATTGCCAACGGCATGTTCGGCATGGTCATCACCGAACCGGCAGAAGGATTGCCACCGATGGATGATGAGTTCTTCATCATCCAGCACGAGTGGTACACCGGTCCGCAGGGCGAGACGTCGAGCATGGCCAAGATGGACGTCGCCGCACCGGCTCCCGACTTCGTGATGTTCAACGGCGTGGCCTTCCAGTACCTCGACAACCCGATCGAGGTCGAGACGGGCAAGGAGATCCGACTGTTCGTCCTCAACGTTGGACCGTCGATCGACTCGTCGTTCCACATCGTTGGAACGATCTTCGACTCGGTGACCAAGGAAGGCGTCCACCTCACGAGAGGTAACGAAGGAAACTGGGGGTCTCAGGCCGTTGACCTTGCCCCGGCCCAGGGCGCGATCATCGAGCTCAAGGCGGCCGAGGATGGTCTCTATCCCTTTGTCACCCACGCCTTCAACTTCCCGGGACGAGGAGCGTTGGGTCTCCTGCAAGCAGGCGACGGCGTCCCGAAATAGTCGAGAGCGCCAATAGGGCGACAGGAGGGCGGCATCACCATCCCGGGGGAATGGTGATGCCGCCCTCCCTCGCGCTCAGGATTCTGCGCTCAGGGTTCGTCGTAGGTCCAGTCGGGACGCTTGAGCCAGAACGATTCGTCGTAGGTCACTCGGCCCTCGCTCAGGTCGATGATCTTGGGGAATGGGCGAGACGAGGGTCGAGGGCAGCGGTGCAACTCGAGGTGTTCTGCGAACTCCTCGGGGAAGGCGCGGAGCACGCTGGTGACGACGAGTTGTTCCTCGGTCGCCAGGTAGCAACGACTGCCGTCGGTGACCCGGGTCAGCCAACCCTGCATGACGGCGACGTCGTTGCTGTCGCCGACCCCGGTTTCGATCCGTTCGAGGCTGTTGGTGATGGCACCTGAGCCGATCTTGCACGGCGGACACTGGCCGCACGATTCGACCGCGAGGAACCGCGAGAAGCGGTAGGCAGCGTCGACCATGCACGCGGTGTCGTCATACACGATGAACCCGGCAGATCCCATACCGCTGCCGACCGAGGCGAAACCCTCGTAGCTGACGGGTATGTCGAGATGTTCGGCGACGACGACGGGGTTGGCGGCCCCAGAGAAGACCGCCTTGATCGTGCGCCCGGGTTCGACGCCTCCGCCGACGCGGTCGATGACGGTCGCCAGCGACGTTCCGATTTCGACTTCGCCGACGCCGGGGGAGGCCACATCGCCGACCACGGTGGCAACGATGGTTCCCGGGGAGTCGGCCGTTCCCATCGAGCGGAACCAGTCGGCCCCATTGGCGACGATGTGGGGCACGTTGGCCAGCGTCTCGACATTGTTGACCAGGGTCGGATTGGGCTCGTCGGTGCGACCCTGTTGGCCGTGTGGGCCTGCCTCCCAGCCAACCTGAGGTGATGCTGCGAACAATCCCTGTTCGTAGGGTGGGAACCAGCGAGGCAGGGGTGGCTTGCCCTCGATCACTTCGAGCATCGCCTTTTCCTCACCGAAAAGGTATTCCTCGGGGCCGGCAACGATGGTGACGCTGTAGTCGCCGCCGAGTCCGGCGGTCTGGAACTCCTTCACTGCGGTGGTGATCGCGGCGATCTCGGGCTCGAAGCTCTCCTTGAGGCAGATGAAGATCTCCTCGGCCGCGATGGCAAACGCGGCGATCAGCAGGCCCTCGACGACCTGGTACGGATTGGCACGAATCAACGCCCGGTCTTTGAACGTGCCCGGCTCACCCTCGGCGCCGTTGCAGACGAGGTAGTGGCGCAGGTCGACCTGGCTCGCGATGCCTGCCCACTTTCGACCAGTCGGGAAACCGCCACCGCCCCGCCCCCGTAGTCCCGAGGCGGCGATGAGGTCGATCGTGGCCGCGGGACCGATTCGTTGCGCCGTCTCGATTCCCACCCCACCGGTATCGGTGGCGAGGTAGGCCTCGAGGGACTCGATGGGCTCGGCGGGAAGGAGAAATGCAGGCATGGGTCACTTCGTGGGGTTGCAGGATTCGAGACCGAACGAGAGAGAGCGGCTCCATCTTTATCTTTGGCGAGGAACGAGGTGAAGTCCAACCTGCGCCAAATGGGCCTGTTGCCGATTCGCGTTTCCGATCAGCCCCGGGGCTTGATGTCGACGGTGCAGCCGGCGCGTCCGGGTGGTTTCGGTGTCAAGACGGCCTCGACTGACCCGGGCAGCAGTTCGACGCAGCCATCGATCAGGCCGCGATGCAACTCACACACGACGCCGGGCTCGACGGCAGCAAGGTCGGCGAACGGGCAACGACCGAGCTTGATCTTCGATCCTTTGACCGACGGGCTGAAGCCATCGATTTCGAGTCGATTGGCAACCGCGCCGACGATCTCCTCGATGTCGGGTTGGGGGTCGTCGGGCTCGAGGCCAACAGGTTTGGGGGATCTGGCGTTTGTCGAAGCGGATCGCCGACCGACCTCATAGGCGGAATCGCCTGACGCTGCCATGTCGAGGAGCATGGCGGCGAGACGTTGATAGGAGCCGCCGGGTCGGTTCTGAAACCGGTCGAATGCGTCGGTCCTGGCCTGGTAGGTCAGGCGCGGGCGACCGCGGGTCGTCCGCTTCTCGGTCGACTCGGTGATCAGGTCGGCATCGAGGAGCTTCATGAGGTGCTGACGGATTGCGTTGTGGTTGAACCCCATCAGCTCGGTCAGTTCAGCAACACCGACCGGCGCCGCCGAATCGGCGATGTATTCGAAGATCGTGAAACGAGACGGATCTCCAAGTGCCTGGGCCTGATGCTGTAGTCGTTGCTCGTCACTCACATGAACCACCATAGACGATGTCGCCGATACTTCTAGCGTTGAATAGGAATAGATCGCCGCCCCCCTTGACAGTCATTAAGCACACTGTAAAGTAGAAGTATGACAATCGAACTTGATTCTCGACCCGCCGTTCACGAGCCGCAGGCGTCGGAGGTCGATGTGATCTCCAATTCTGCAGACTTCTGGAAGATCTTCGGCCTGGCAACGCTTGGTGTCAGTGTGCTGTTCATGGTGAGTATCACGCTGGCGATAGCCGCCGGGCCCCTCACTTCATGGGTCGACGGATTTGGTATCGCACTCTTCGCCACCCTTTGGGGCGGGCCCGGATTCGGACTGATGTTCGGAGGCGCCGCGTGGACAATACAGAACCACCGGCTGCAGAACCGCACGGCAGAACCTGTGCTCTGAGATACTGGCGTCTGAAATACTGGGTGCATGTGGAACTCGTTTGACGTCGGTGCGGTCGTCGATTCGCTCGGGCGCGCAACCGCGACGGTGGCCGCGGGATCATCCGGGTTGGGTCGCTCGGTCAGCCGGGTCCAGTTGGTGGCGCGATCCGACGATCTGCTTGGTTCGGGGCGCGACGAGCTGGTCGTGACGACCGCCGATGTGCTCCTGGCTGCTGCTTCGGGTCCAGTTCGGCTCATCGGCGAGTTGGAATTGGCTGGTGTTGCCGGCGCCGCCATTCGGCTGGGCCGCGGCGGATCACTTCCGCAAGAGGTCGTGGTTGCTGCCGACTCGTGCAATTTCCCCCTGCTCACGTTCCCCGAAGCGACGGCCCTTTCCGAGGTCACCACGTTGGTGCTGAATGCGCTCCTTGATGCCCAGGGGAAGCGCCTCGAACGGGTTCTCGACATCCACCAACGCTTCACCCCGGTGGTTCTCGCCGGCGGCGGTGTCGCCGAGATCGCCGAGATCCTTCACGACGTGGTGGCCTGCCCGATCATGATCGTCGACACCCAGGGAAAATCGATGCTGTCTCTTGGTGGCCCTGCTGTTGGTGATCATGCTGTTGGTGATCTTGCCGATGGTGATCCTGCTCGGTCCGAGGATGCTCTGCAGCGGTTCCCCATCCTCGCCGGCGACCATGGCTACGGCGAGATCATCGTCGAAACCGCTGGTGCGACGCTCGACGACGATCAGGTCCTGGCCATCCAGCGGGCTTCGATCGTCGTTGCCGCTCGTCTCGCCCACGCCAGCGCCGTTGCGGCCGAGCAGGATCGGTTTGCTGCCACCACGCTGGAAGAACTGATCGCCGGAACGGCGCATGAGGTCAACGAAGTCGTGGAACGGGCCATCAGTTTTGGGTGGGATCTGACCCGTCGACGTGCGGTGCTCCTGGCGTCGATCGATCCTCCGATCAACAGCGAAACGCTGCCCCGGGCGATGGCCACCATCGGTGCCGCGGCGCGGGCGACGCTCGGTCCGGCTGCCATCGTGTGGGCGCGGAGCTCGACCATTGCCGCCCTGATCTCGCCAGAATCGGACGCGCCGGTCGAGCGGCGCCGCCTTGCCGAAGCGCTGAGACACGAACTCGATCGGCGGCTGCACACGGTCAACGTCAGTATCGGTGTCGGATGTTGCGTCGAGAGTCCGTTCGAACTGCGCCAGAGCTTGTTGCAGGCGAGTCGCTCGGTCGACGTTGGCCGATGGGTGAAGGGACGACACGTGACCGAAGTCTTCGACGAGCTCGGACTCGAGCGGCTCCTGACCTCGGCATCACCCGACGATCTGGCCGAGTTCGTCGCCCAGGCCATCGGACCCCTGCTCGACCATGACCGAACCCATCGGACCAATCTCGTCGAGACCCTGGGTCTGTGGCTCGAGTGTCGCAACACGGCCGAGGCCTCGCGGCGGCTCTTCGTTCACTACAACACCCTGAAGAATCGGTTGGAGCGGATCGAGGCAATCCTCGGGTCGGTTTTGCATACACCGGCTCGTGCGCTGGAGTGCCAGGTCGCCATCCACGTCTTTCATCACTACGACGGGCCATGGTTTGGCGATGCCGTCTCGCTTTCGTGAGGTAGGTGACCTGGTGCAATCCCACAGTTGTGATCGTATGACTTCGTCGAGTGTCCCCAGGGTGTGACGGGGCCGCAATAGAAACACTGGGTGCTGAAGTATTCCACTTTCGCCAAGGAAGCACCACGCCAAGGAAGCACCATGACCGCATCAGGAGTCGAGCCGCTGGCCACTCAACCGCTGACGACACAGCCCGTCGGTCATCGTCGGGAACCAATGTTGATTCAGGGTGGCATGGGTGTCGCCGTCTCGGATTGGCGGCTGGCTCGAGCCGTAGCCGAAACCGGCCAGATGGGTGTGGTTTCGGGGACCGCACTCGACACGGTCATGGTCCGACGCCTCCAGTTGGGTGACCCCGACGGCGCCACGCGGCGCGCCCTTGCCGCTCTGCCTCTGGCCGGCGCAGCTGATCGCATCTTGGAACGCTATTTCATCGCCGGCGGCAAGGCCGCCGATGCGTCCTTCGCCAAGACCTCGATGAAGCGGGATCAGCCATCGAAGCGGATGGCCGAAGTGCTCGTTGCCGCCAACTTCGTCGAAGTCTTCCTGGCCAAGGAGGGCCATGACGGGCCGGTTGGCATCAACTTCCTCGAGAAGGTGCAGGCGCCAACGCTGGCTTCGCTCTATGGCGCGATGCTCGCCGGTGTCGATTACGTGCTGATGGGTGCCGGCATCCCCAAGTCGATTCCGACCGTGCTCGACCGACTGGCGGTCGGCCGTCACGTCGATCTCAAGCTCGACGTCAAGGGGGCAACCGCCGACGACGACTTCCGGGCGTACCTCGACCCCGCAACGTTCTTCCGGAGTGACCCCCCGATCCTTCGACGCCCAAGGTTTCTCGCCATCGTCTCATCCCACACGCTTGCAACCATGCTGGCCCGCAAGATCGAGGTGCCGGTCGATGGCTTCATCGTCGAGGCCCCGTCGGCGGGTGGGCACAATGCACCACCGCGCGGCAAGATGCAGCTCGATGACGAAGGTCAGCCGGTCTACGGCGATCGTGATGTCCCCGACCTCGAGGTCATCCGTGGCCTCGGACTGCCATTCTGGTTGGCTGGTGGTTTCACCACGGCCGAACAGGTTGCCGGGGCCCTCGCCGAGGGGGCAACGGGGGTGCAGGTAGGAACACCGTTCGCCTTCTGCGCCGAGTCCGGCTTCGATCCGGCGGTTCGTCGCGAAGTGATCCGCCAGAGTGTCGAGCATCGGGCTCGGGTGTTCACCGATCCGCTGGCGTCGCCGTCGGGGTTCCCGTTCAAGGTCCTCGAGCTCGAGGGCACGCTTTCGGATCCCGAGGTGTTCGCCGACCGATACCGGGCGCCGTGCGAACTGGGCTATCTGCGAACGGCTTACAAAGACGACGCCGGTCGACTCGCCTGGCGTTGCCCGGCCGAGCCGGTCGAGATCTATCTCCGCAAAGGAGGCGCGGTGGAAGACACAGTGGGTCGCAAGTGCCTGTGCAATGCGCTCACCGCCAACGTCGGCCTGGCCCAGACCACCCCCGACGGCGGAGTCGAACCGATGCTGATCACCTCCGGCAGCGACGTCAACGACATCGCCCCGTTCCTGACCGATGGCGCCGACGACTTCACGGCCCGCGATGTCGTGCAGCTCCTGCTTCCACCCGAGATCGGCGACGACGAGCGTCGTTGAACCTGGTGGTGCGCTCATCGTGGTCAGGTGTCACCCATGGTGATCTCGCCGAATGGTGTGGTTTGGTGGTATTTTCAACGAGTGCTGAACGAAGAGCTCGAAGCCATTCACCTTGATGTCGTCCGTCGCAACCCAGGCGAACCTGAGTTCCATCAGGCCGTCCGCGAGGTCGTGAACACCCTGGGTCCGGTCGTTGCGAAGCACCCCGAGTTCGCTCAGCGCAAGATCATCCAGAGGATCTGTGAACCGGAACGTCAGATCATCTTCCGTGTTCCATGGGAAGACGACCGTGGCGAGGTGCACATCAACCGCGGCTTCCGGGTCGAGTCCAACAGCGCGCTCGGGCCTTACAAGGGCGGGTTGCGTTTTCATCCATCGGTGAGTCTCGGCATCGTCAAGTTCCTGGGGTTCGAGCAAATCTTCAAGAACGCGCTGACGGCGATGCCGATCGGTGGAGGCAAGGGCGGATCCGACTTCGACCCCAAGGGTCGATCCAGCAGCGAGATCATGCGCTTTTGTCAGAGCTTCATGACCGAGCTCTACCGCCACATCGGCGAATACACCGATGTTCCTGCCGGCGATATCGGGGTCGGGAGTCGTGAACTTGGCTTTCTGTTCGGTCAGTACAAGCGGATCACGAACCGGTACGAGTCGGCCGCGATGACCGGCAAGGGCATCGAATGGGGCGGATCGCTGGTTCGGACCGAGGCCACCGGGTACGGGGCGGTGTTCTTCATCAACGAGATGCTTCGGGCCCGGGGAACCGATCTCGACGGCCGCACGTGTGTCGTGTCCGGCTCGGGCAACGTGGCGATCTACGCCATGGAGAAGCTCGGCCAACTCGGAGCCAGCGTGGTTGCCTGCTCGGATTCCGACGGTGTCGTGCATGATCCCGAAGGGATCGACGTCGAGCTCGTGAAGCGGATCAAACTCGTCGAGCGAGGACGGCTGAAGACCTACACCGAGTCGCGATCGTCGGCCACCTATCAGGCCGGTGGCGAGATCTGGTCGATCCCATGTCATATCGCCATTCCATCGGCCACCCAAAACGAACTCTCCGGTCGCGACGCCGCCAACCTGGTCGCCAACGGATGTATCGCCGTTGCCGAAGGTGCCAATATGCCAAGCACGGCCCAGGCGGTCGAAGTCTTCCAAAGGAATGATGTCGCCTTCGGACCAGGTAAGGCGGCCAACGCCGGAGGAGTGGCAACCTCTGCCCTCGAGATGCAGCAGAACGCCAGCCGCGACTATTGGACCTTCGAGCACACCGAAGAGCGACTCGCCGGGATCATGGCGAACATCCACTCGACCTGCCTGGCCACCGCCGATGAGTTCGGCATGCCGGGCAACTATGTCGCCGGCGCCAACATCGCAGGATTCCAGCGAGTGGCAGGGGCAATGCTCGCACTCGGCCTCATCTGATCCTACGAGCGAGTGATCCTACGAGCGAGGTCGGCCCCACACCGGGGCCGACCGAACGTCAGCGGCTCACCTCAGCCAGAGCAGTCTCGGCAGGTGGTGGCATCAGGAATTGCTTCCAGCCGCTCAGGCGAGATCGGGCCCCCGCATCGTTCGCAGATTCCGTAGGCCCCGGACTGGTGACGTTTGAGCGCGTCGGCGGCGCGGGCGTGATGGGTCCTGGCACGTTCGACCGACGCTCGGATGGCATCGCGATCTTCCTGAATGACGCTGCCGTCGGTGACAGCAGCGTCGTAATCGGCTTGGAGATGGTCCAACGATCGGCGGGCGTCGTCGAGTTCGCTCTGCAGGCGGGTGAGTAGCGAGTTGTCGCCAGGATCAGCACTGAGATTCTGAGAAGTGGCCATCACGTAGGCTACCGGATTGGTAGCTCCTCAGACGTCGTTGTCGGAGGCTCATCTCGCCCGGTGAGGCAGATCCGATGAGAGCGAACCGTGGCGGTGGCGGAACTTGGTCTGCCAGCCTTCGTTGACCTTGGCCAACTTCGCCTGGCCCTCGGCGTCGCCGATGAGGATCAGATTGGTGTCGTCGCCAAGCATGACATCGCCACCGGGATTCCCAATGAGCAACCCATCGACGTCGATTGCGACGACATTGCACCCGGTCCTGGCTCGTAGCCCGCTGTCGGCCAGCGTCTTGCCCCGCATCGAGACGGGAACCGGCGCCCGGAAGACGTCGAGACCTTCAGCAACAACGAGGGTGTCGTTACCTCGAAAGTGGTTCCACATCTCGGCTGCACCAGTCGACGCATACGACAGAACGTCGTCAGCGCCCGCTCGATACAGCGTCGACACGTTTCGGTCGAGGTTGGCCCGAGCGACGATGCGGATGTCGGGCCGCAGTCGACGGATGTAGATCGCCAGATAGATGTTGACATCGTCGTCGTGGGTGGTGATCAACACACCGGTCGTGTCGCGAATGCCTGCTGATTCGAGCACGGCGATATCGGCGGCATCACCGAGCACATATCGATCATCTCGGATTTGGTCGGGTTGCTGTTCGATGATCCGTAGGGGGATGTCGGCCGCGTCGAAGGCCACTGCTGCGGCCCGCCCCACCCGGCCGCCCCCGATGATCACGACGGACCCCGCACTCTCTGAGCCTGTCTCGTACTCCCGGTCGTAGGCCCGGAATTGTTCCTCGGATGCGGCGAGAATCAGGACCGACGACTCGCTGAGAAGTGTGTCGGGGTTGGCGATGGCGAACACGCCGTGGTCCCACACCCCGATCACGCCAACGCCGAGCCGCGAGCGCAGTGCTGCCTCGGCCAATCGTTGCCCGACCATGGGCGTTGCCACCACGCGGGCTTCGGCAATCAACACCCCGGCAAAACGGCCGATCACGTGGCTTCGACCGTCGGGCAGGAGGGTGCGATCAGCCATGGCGGAACCGAGGAGTTGTCCCAATCGGAGTACCTCGTCGGCACCGGCAAGTTGGAGGATGTCGATCGAAGCTTCCTTGGTGGCGGTTGCGACCACCGGCACGTCGGTCGAGATCTCTCGGGCGGTGAAGATGATGTTGGCGTTGGTGGTGTCGGGCCAGGTGGCAGGCATCAGGGCTGCGGCGGCGACCCGGGCGGCGCGGTGCGTTGCCGGGTCGTCCGGGCTGCCGACCATGACCCGGTAACCCTGATCGTGGAGGTCGAGGGCTTCGGCGAGATCGGCGACGAGGATCACGTACTCGACACCGGCTTGCTCGGCCCGACGAATGAGGGCATCTTCGATCGGTCCGAGTCGGGTGAGCACCAAATGACCGTTGGTCTTCTCCGGCAGTTCCCGCGGTGCTCGGCTGGCGTCGCGTCGGGTCATCCACGGAATGAACACGAACTGGATGAACGCGAAGGGAAGGAGGATCAACAGGAACGCAGTACCGGTGAGGAGCACGACGACCGAGAAGACTCGGCCCAGGTCGGAGGTGAACGTGATGTCGCCAAACCCGAGGGTCGTCATGGTGACGAGCGTCCAGTAGAAGCCTGTTGCCCAACTGTGCGACTGACCTTCTCGAGCCATCAGTTCGTGGAAGACGACGGTGAAGCTGACGACGAGGGCGACGAAGACTGCAAGCAGAATCAGCACCATGCGCAGGTCGCGACGACGCAACGGTCCGGCCAGGTAACTCAAGACGAAGGCAAGGCTCTTCATTCCGAAGCATCCTGGCACGCGAATTCCTGGATGCGGTTCGTCGGGCGCGCCTGCTGGGGATTTCGTAGGGTGTTGTCCTATCGCAAGGAGAAGCGAGCATATGCGCTTTGAAGATTCCCCCGCCCCTTCCACTGACGGGGTCCAAGCGTCAGAGTTCACGCTGGCAACCGAGCATCGGAGTGTGACCGGAGTGCTCTGGCGGCCCGCCGAGCCAGTAGTGGGTGCACCGCTGGTGCTGCTCGGTCACGGGGCATCCGGAGACCGGCATCAACAACCCATTCCTCACCTGGCGCGGAAACTGGCTCGAGACGAGGGAATCTTCGGCTTGGCGATCGATGGCCCGGTCCACGGGCGCCGCATGCAGGGGGCCGGTGGTCGGGATGCAATGAGGACGGAATGGTCTCGACCGGGAAACGTCGACGACATGGTCGCCGACTGGCGTGCGGCCCTTGATGCCGTGCAGGCCTTGCCCGAGGTCGGTTCCGGTCCCGTTGGCTACTGGGGACTGTCGATGGGCACGATCTACGGGGCACCCCTGGTCGCCGACGAGCCCCGCATCACTGCGGCGGTCCTCGGTCTGATGGGCATCGCCGGACCCTCGAGCTACCGGCCGATCATCGCCGATGCCGCAACCAGGATCACGTGCCCGGTGCTGTTCATCTCCCAGCTCGAAGACGAGCTGTTCACCCGGGAACAGTCGATGGAGCTGTTCGACGCTTTGGCCAGCACCGACAAACGTTTCCACGCGAACCCCGGCCTCCACCCCGACGTTCCCGTCGAAGAGCTTCGTCATTCCCGGGAGTTCCTCGCATCCCACCTTCGCGACCTCCTTTAGTCCATGCGCTGATCTTCCGATGGAAGGGGGATCACTATGAGACCAGAACTGGCCAACAACCTGAACTTGCTCCAGCATCGCCTCGGCGACAGCCTCGATTCCTTTTCGCTCGATTCCTTTTCGACCGACACCGGCGAGCAGTTTGCCCAGCCGATGGTCCGAAAGGCGTTGGAGTTGAAGCAGATTGCCGGGCTTCACACCGGGGGTTCGCTTCCGCTCGAACTCGGGTCTTACCGGTTTGGCACGAGTTCCGGTGCCACGACGTTGGGAACGGGAACCCCCGAGTCTCCTCGGTTTGGCGTCACTCTCGATGCCGCCGGCGTGGTCACCGTGGTGCCTCCGCCCAACGGTCTGGTGGTCGACGGTGTCGTCGTTGCCGAGCCAGCCGCACTGTCTGTCGGGCAGGTGATCGATGCTGGTACCGCCCGGTTCGAGTTGTGTTCGGGAACCCCGACGCTGAACAAGCGATCCGAGCTGGGACTCGAGACGATTGCGCCGATGCCACCGCATGCCAAAGGTCGAGGTGTCGACGAGACCATCGTCCAATGGGCGCTGGGTGCTCGATCCGATGCGGTGCGTCGTAGCCGTCGTCATGTCGTTGGGCCGGCCGAAATCAGCTCCCGATCGAAGGCCGGTCCTCCCGAGATCCTGGCGAGTCGGCCAGATCATCCCGGTTTCGGGCGTGTGGTCGTCGGGTTCAGCGACGAGCCATTCTCTCTCCCCGGAGACCTTTCCACGCTCAACGGCGCGACCCGCAAGCGGTTTGGCGCTCTCGGGAGCATCGCCACCCCGATCGAACTCGACCTTTTGACTCGATCGGTTGCCATCGTCGGCACCCGCCGCGCCACCCGGTCGATCGCAGCATGGATCGCGCTGGCCATCGCGGCCGACTCGGCGGCCGATGCCATCGGCGTGATGGTGATGTCGCGTGGCAATCGCAACGATTGGTCATGGGTCGACGCATTGCCCCACAACGACATCAATCCGAACTCGCCGCTCGAACTGGTGGTGATCGACGAACCCGATCTGCCGTCGGTGATGGCGAGCAGCGGCACTGTCGTACTCATCGACCGAGGCAAGCCTGTTCCCGATGCCGTCGGCATCATCATCGAGGTAGACGACGAGACGGTCACGTTCATCGACCGCAGCGCTGGTACGACCAAAGCGATGGCGCCGATCGGCGTGTCGCCGATGTTCGCGTTGGAAGTCGGATGCCAGATCGCCGAGCATGTGCACACCGGCGGTGCCCAGCAATGACAATGACCGATGGCTGGGTTGGCGAGCAGATCTCGACCGATCCAACGCAGGTGGGCGGGCTCGCAGCCACGCCCCAGACCGACAGTTCCGATCCGATGCCGCAGGCACCTTCGCCCGAACGAGACAAGACCAGGGGCTCCGCCGGCAAATGGGTTGGGCGCGCCGTGCTGGTCGCAATGCTCGCGGTCGGCGGGGTGGTCGCATGGCCTTATGTCGCCGACATGCTTGCTTCGGAACCGGTGGTTGTCACGGAACCGGCACCCCAGGACCATCCGACTCAGCGGCTGGTTCTCGATGGGGAGACGATGTATCTCGAAGGGTCGGTGCCCGATGAGCAAGCGTCGCACGACTTCGAAGATGTTGCTTCTGCGATTGTTGGCTCCGATCGAGTGGTGAACAACTTCTTGATCAGTGATGATGCCGTGTTCGACGTCGAGCAAGCCGTGCAGTTGACCGTGGCCGACACCGTGCTGTTCCCCACCGGCCGAGCCGATGTCGACGATCAGTACGAACCGTTGATCGACATGGCGGTCGAAATTCTCGACGCACGGGAACTGGTGACGTTGGAAGTGATCGGGCACACCGACGACGTCGGTGACGAAGAAACCAACCTGCGTCTGTCGATTGCCAGGGCCGAGGCAACCAAAGAACAGATCGTCGCTCGCGGCGTCGAACCCAATCGGATCGCCACGGAAGGCCGGGGTGAGAGCGAGCCTCTGGAATCGAACGACACCGACGAAGGCCGCCAAACCAACCGCCGAGTGGAATTCCTCGTCACCGGCATGCTCCGTTAGACGATCAGGTCACGAGTTCGGCGATTTCTTCGAGGGGAGCGCTCCCAAGCACGTGCCGATAGCGGCCCCGCTGCGCAACCGCGAACCAGGAGCCAGTCGAGAAGCGCGGCTGATCGCTCGCATCGATCGGTGTCGGATCGAAGATGATCCGCACCTTTGAGCCGGTCAGCTCAAACCATGCCGGCGATGAGCGAACCTTCACCCCACTGTCGGCCAACACTTGACGGGCAACATCGCGAAGGACGGGATCGATCGTTGGCCAATCGGCAAGGGGAACGCCGTTGAGCGCGTCGGCGACACGAACGCCGTCATGCCCCGCGTTGATCCATGACGCCGCGAGGGCGTCGAGCCGAGCCACCGTGACCTTCATCTGCTGAGCGATGGCTGCTCGCTCGGCGCCCGAGGCCGCTGACGCTGCCCGTCGTGCGGCATCGGCCAGTGGTGTGATCGAGGTATGTGTTGGCTTGCCTTCGGCGAGGTTCAACGCCGCTCGCCGAGCGGCATCGGCGATGTCGGCGGCGATTTGGCCGTCGCTGTTCGCTCCGATCGCGGCCCAGCGGTGGAGCACGACGGGAAGCGAGCCACCCTCGCCCCGGTTGCCGCGACCGATGGAGGCGAAGACGTCGACGTCGGCGTCGGGCTCATTCCACAGCGTCGCCGCCAGTTCGACCGTGCGTTGCGCAGCAGCAGCGGGAGTTGCGGCCGCCGAGCGTTGGGCTTGGAGTTGTTCCTCCACCTCGGTGCGGGATCGGCCCCGCAGTCGCAGGATCTGGAACGGATCGTCGTCGAGGGCCGCGGCCGTCATGTAGCAGACCGCGGCGAGGTGTTTGCACGGTACGGCCCAGTCCGGGCACGAGCAGTTCATCGACAGGTCGCCTGCCTCTGGCAACAATTCGACGCCTCGGTGTGCCGCGTCGGCAACGAGCTCGTGAGGCACGACACCGGCCAAGAGATCGGCGGTGAAGCCGACTTGGCTACCGATCACCTCGAAGAGCGAGTCCCACTCCTCGGGCCGGAACCGGCGAATGCCGATCGTGATCTTGTAGGGCCGAGCGCGGCTACCTTTGACTTCGGCGGTGATCTGCCCCTCGTCGATCTCGAGATCGATGACCGCGCCGCGTCGGGCGTAGGTTCGGCCACGGGGCAGCCGATTCGGATCACGTAATGCCCGAGTTTCGAGCGCATGGATCCACTGCTTGCTCCACCACGTTTTGGCCAGATCGTTGCGGGGCGCCATCAGTCAAGCCCTGTCATCAGTCAGCTCCCGTGAGTTCGACGAGCGAGCGGAGGGAGAAGTCGTCGAGCTCGCTGAGCCAGCCTTCACCACTGCCGACCACTGATTCCGCGAGTGAGGCCTTTCGTTGCAGCTCGCGGGCAATCGATTCCTCCAGCGTGCCTTCCGACGTGAGCCGATGGACGAACACCGCTCGCGTCTGGCCGATCCGCCACGCCCGGTCCGACGCCTGATTCTCGACGGCAGGGTTCCACCAACGGTCGTAGTGAATCACCTGGTTTGCCCGGGTCAGGTTCAGCCCGGTTCCGCCCGCCTTGATCGAGATGATGAACACGGCGGGACCCGAGCCGTCTTGGAAGCGGTCGACCATCTCTTGACGGGCCTTGGTGGTGGTGCCGCCGTGCAGGAACTGAGACGCGATGCCGAGCTGACGCAACCGTTCCATCAGCAGGTTGCCCATGCCGACGTATTGGGTGAAGACCAGCACGGCGTCGCCCGAGCCGACCATGTCGGAGACGAGATCGTCGAAGGCGCTGAGTTTGCCCGATCGTGATGCCAACGGTCCGCCCTGGTCGAGCCAGAGCACCGGATGGTCGCAGATCTGCTTCAGTGCGGTCAAGAGCTTGAGGACCAGACCGCGGCGCTGTATGCCGTCGGACGCCTCGATCTGCTCCAGGATGTCGGCGGTCATCGCTCGGTAGAGAGCAACCTGCTCGGTACTGAGCGGGACGACGTGGTCGATCTCGGTTCGAGGTGGCAGGTCGGGTGCGATCGAGGGATCGCTCTTGGTGCGCCTCAGGAGGAACGGTGCGATCATGCCGCCGAGTTGCTGGGTCGCGAACTCGTCGCCGTCGCGTTCGATCGGGTTGGCGAAGCGCCGCCGGAAGCCCGCCTTGCTTCCGAGCAGGCCGGGCACGGTCCAGTCGGCCAGCGCCCAGAGATCGTTGAGATTGTTCTCGACCGGGGTTCCCGACACCGCCAGTCGTACTGCGGCCGGCAGCGATCGAACGGCACGTGCCGTTGCCGAGCCATGGTTCTTGATGTGTTGCGCCTCGTCGGCGACGACCATGCTCCACTGCTGCTCGGCGAGGCGTTCACGGTCGAGTCGTACGGTGGCATAGGTGGAGATGACGACGTCGCCAGGCTCAACACCGTCGAGTGACCGACCCGGTCCGTGATAGCGGTGCGTGGTGACCGTTGGGGCGAAACGTTCGAACTCCCGGATCCAATTGGTGACCAACGATGCCGGTCCGACGACCAGACTCGGGTGGCGTTGTGCCGGGCTGCGTAGCAAATGGAGGGCGATGACCTGGATGGTCTTGCCGAGGCCCATGTCATCGGCGAGGATCCCGCCGCCAACGAGCTCGCTGATCTGTCGCAGCCAGGCGACACCGCGTTGCTGATAGGGACGCAGCTGCGCATCGAGCCCTTCGACCGTTTCGATTGATCGTTGTTCGGCCAGTTCGCGTACCCGGGCAACGAGATCGGCGAGCACGCCGGTGGTCTCGATCTCGACACGTTCGCCGTCGATGATGATCTGTCCGCCGAGGGCTGCGCCGAGCGCTTCGGCGGCGCTGAGCCTGCGCTGCAACTGTTTGGCGAGCCGGGCATCGACGCGAACGAAGGTGTTGCGAATACGAACGACATCGTGCTGAGCATCGATCAGCAGCTTCAGTTCGGCGGCCGTCAGAGCCTTGCCGTCGAGCGAGGCCGTCACGCTGACTTCGCACAACGCTGCGAGATCGAAGGCTCCGGAGGATTCCGAGTCCGAGGATGCCGAGACATTGGCCTTGATGTTGAGACTTCGCACCAAGTCTCGCGGCAGCAGCACCTCGAGTCCGATGGCCGCGAGTTGCTCCATTCCGCCGAGGAGGAAGTCGCCGATCGTGTCGTCGTCGAGTTCGATCGACGCCGGGGCGGAGGTCGTGAGCATCGCGCTGAGCGGATGCCACGCCTCGGCCAACTGCTTGTAGCGACGCAACAGCCACATATCGGGCTGCGGATCGCCGATGACTCTCGCCTCGGTCGGGTCGGCCCAGATCTGCGACGCGCTGCGGCGAGTGGTGTGATCGGTTCGGCCGCGAGCTTCGAAGCTGAGGAGCGCTCCCTCGTCGTCGAGTTCGAGTCGGGCGACCAGGACCGGGCCGGTGCCGACGAGTTGGGCTTCGATGTCGGCGATCTCCACCGGGTCGAGCGTGATTGTGCGACAGTTCGCGGCGGGAGTGGCGACCATGGCGTCGGCGATCGAGTCGGCAAATCGGGAAACAACGGTGAGCGAGTCGAGCACCCGCAGGGGCTTGTCGCCGATGGCGTCGGCTCGCAACGTGGGCGGCAGATGATCGGCGATGCGTCGCAGGTCCGACGACTCGGCAGCACTCCACGGCCCCACCGCCCAATGGTGGCGGCCGCCGTCGGCCTCGGGGTCGACCGGTCTCGGCAGCACTCGGCCGTCGGCAACGGCCGCCAGCGTCAGCCGAGTGATTGCCGCCAACGCGTGCGCCTCGATTGGCGCCTCCGTAGAGGGTCCCAGAGAAGCGAGGGCATCGACCAGCGTGTCGATCGTTGCGGTATCGGCCACGATTTTGCGGCGGCGCACCCGGCCGAGCGAATCCGGCAGTGCCAGCTTGACGGCGCAGCGGTTGGTGGCTGCCTGCCCGGCGGCGGGCCAGAAGGCCACCCGACCATCATTGAGCAGCGTGACATTGTCATACGGTGCGAAGTCGACGGAGCCCATCGAGCGAGGATAGAGCAGTCGCAGCCGGGGCCTGCCTTCGTCGGCTACACCAGCGTGTTGGCGAAGATCTGCCAGGCCAGCGCACTCTTGGCTGCGAGCGACAGCACGATGTAGACGGTTTCGCCGAAGAGGTAGTCCTCCCACTTGCCGATGCGTGCGTACTGCAACCACTGGTTGATACCGAAACTGTTGAAGAAGACGAAGATCGTTGCGTAGATGATGAAGACGAACGAGGGGACCCCTTCCGAACCGAACAGGTAGAAGCCCATGGCGATCCACGGGACCAGCCCGATGATCGATCCGAAGATGAATGGCGTCCAATACGTTTTTCGGCCCGGGCGATTTACTGCTTCCATGACCCAGCCAAAGAGGATCATGGCAATGTTTGCCCCGGCAATGGCGACCAGTGCTGCGATGTCTTGCACTCCGGGGAGCAGTGCGATCAGGATGATCATCAGCGTTGCCGACAACGCGTACTCCACCCATCGGAACCGGTTCATACCCCGGGCGAGATCCTTCTTGTAGCGGCTGTAGCCGACCGTGCTGACGACGAAGTGGAAGAAGGCCGACAGGAAGAGAAACGCAACGGTTCCGGCGGCGATCGAGAAGTTGAACAGGGTGTCGGTCCGATCGACGTCGAACCCCGGACCGGGTTGCGTCTGTCGGAACGAGGAAACGACCGGGATCGAGAAGTCATTCGAGAGCGCCAGCATGATGGCACCCGAGACGAGGTGGATTCCTCCCATGATGAGGTTGAAGCGGCGAAGCTTGGTGTAGCGGTCGGCCCCGATCTCGATGAGCGGTTCGTCGGACAACACGGCGATGTCGAGTCGTTCGGTCAGTTGTTTGGTCATGTAGCGGTCCTTTGGTTGGCGACGGAGGTGCGACCTCCGAGTGCTTTGCCGGCGGCGGCCACCATTGCTGCGATCGGCACGGCGACAAACGCGCCGATGATGCCGGCGAGGGCACCACCGATCCCGAGCATGACGAGGATGACCGCGGGGTGGAGGCTGATTTGGTGTCGCATCACGATGGGGAGCACGATGTCGCCCTCGACCTGCTGGATCACCAGAGTTGCGACGGCGACGAAGATCGCGGCCTGTGGTCCGACGGCAATGAGTGCGACGATGGTCGAGAGTGCGCCTGCCGCGGTTGCTCCGACGATGGGGAAGAATGCAGCAAAGAACGTGAGGATCGCCAGCGGAATCACCAGCGGTACGCCGAGCACCCAGAGGGCGATACCGATCAGGACAGCGTCGACAACACCGGTCACCGCGACACCGCGGGTGTAGCCCTTCAGGGCAACGAACGCGGCACGTCCGCCTTGGTCGATGGTCTCGGCTCGGGCCGGCTCGAAGCGGCTGACGATCCACGACCACATCGAGGGTCCGTCTTTGACGAAGAAGAAGAAGAGGACAACGCTCAGGAATCCGCCACCGATCACCTCGACCGCAACCATGGCCCGAGCGATACCGATTGATCGGACACCACCGATGAGTGCGTCTTGTGCCCCTTGGAGAAGGTCATCGATCTCGGTATCGGACATCCCAACCGGTCCGGTGCGCAGCCACTCTCGGCTTTCGTCGTAGACCTGGTCCCAATCGGTGCCACCGGTCAGTTCGTCACTGACCGACGTTGCGATCAGATACCCGACGCCTCCGAGCACACCAAGCACCACGGCAAGGGTGATCCAGGCCGCGAGCAGACGCGGCACGCGATGCCGTGTCATCAACGAGGTGAGCGGTGCGCTGAGGGCAGCGAGAAGGAGCGCGATCAGCACCGGCACGAAGACGGCGCGCAGCGTGCTCAGGACCCAAAACACCGCGATGACGCCAACGCCGATCAGCAGGAGCCGCCAAGTCCAGCCCGATGCCCGTTGGAGCCAGACCGGAAGCACCCAGGCCCGCGCGCTCTCGTTGACGTTCTGCTCGTCATGCACTGATGGTTCTCCCGGATTCACGGCAACTCGGAAGGGCGTGTGTCAGAAGGGAGGGTGTCGGCGACATGGGCGCCGCGACTCCCGAACGGATGGTCGCCGTCGATGGTCGTGTCGTGCGTGGTCTGATGCTCCATTTCGGCGTTGACCGCGCCGGCGACGAGCACGATGAACGACGACAGGTAGAGCCAGGTCATGAAGACGATCACGGTGCCAAGGGAGCCGTAGGTCTCGTTGTACGAGCCGAAGTTCTGAACGTACAGACCAAAGCCGTACGACATCACGATCCAAACGCCGGCGGCACCAACCGCGCCGACCGAGACCCACCACAGACGGGGCGCCCGACGCTTCGGGCCAACGCGGTACAGAGCCCCCAGAAGCCCGATCATCAGCGCACCCAAAACCAGCCAGCGGCCGACGAGCAGCACCCAGCGTGAGATACCACCGATGTCGGCCCAGTCAACGAGCGACGGTAGGACGGCGATCAGGCCGACGGCGACAACGATCACAATGATGACGCCCACCGATGCGACGATCGACCAAGCTCGTTTGACGTACCACGGACGTTCGTCGTCTTCGCCGTAGATCTCGTTGATCGTCTGTCGTACGCGATTCACCGCTCCCGACACCGTCCAGATCGCGCCGGCGAGGCCGATGATCAGACCGAGCGACA
>RCMY010000832.1_pt1 | contig 29593 bp, 24 predicted proteins | sample 2041341 | NCBI WGS metagenome assembly RCMY01 (sample SAMN09708234, study PRJNA481090) | Marine sediment metagenome, whole genome shotgun sequencing project. | reverse complement strand
CCCCCGGCAAAGCCGGGGGCTTTAGTTTTGTGAGCCGCTCAAAGCGGCAGTTACGGAGCCGCAAGCGGCTCCTTGAGCCCCCTAAAGGGGGCAGAACATTTACATCACATCAGGTTCAGCTGTTCAATTCGACGATCTTCATGCTCTTGATGGCGGATGTACTCGCGTATCACCTGCTCATCTCGACCGACCGTCGAAGCGAAATAGCCACGCGCCCAAAAATGCTGTCCAACGTAGTTACGGCGGCGTCCCACATACACTCGCGCAATGTGGATCGCACTCTTGCCTTTGATAAAACCAATCACCTGCGCGACCGAGTACTTCGGCGGAATAGATATCATCATGTGAACATGATCCGCCATCACATGACCTTCTTCTATCACGCTTTCCCTTTGCTCTGCCAAACTGCGGAATATGTCCGGCAAATCTCGTCGTATTTGGCCAAATAATGCTCTTCGGCGATACTTTGGAATGAATACGATGTGGTACTTACACTCCCAGCGGGTGTGATTTAAACTGTTGACTTGTCTCATGGTTTCTCCTTTGTGTGGTGCTTGGCGGCTCACACTTGGGAGTTACTATGAGACTTCAGTAATTGTCAAACTTTGCGTGCCTCCCCAGCAGAGCTGGGGGGTCTCCATTTTTTACTAGTCAGATCGGCCTGCGCAACTGATTTACATCAATCCTGTTCGTTAGCCTGTGCAGACCTTGCGGCTTGCATCCCGTGTTAGTGTATGCGTTCGTAGAATAAACCAAAATTTCTTGGCACACTTGCAAGCTCTGGTGTATGTTCGGCGTACGCGAACGATTTTATCGAAGGCTAAATTATACTTGTCGACTTAATAATATTTACGCGACGCGGCCGGCTCTGCGGCTATAGCAGCACTCGAGAGGAATATATGCGCAAACTGCACACTCATCTGCCACATCCCATCACACTCACCGCTTCATCCCTGCTTTTAGCTGCCAGCCTGCAGACAGATGCCCAGGGCACGATGTTGGAGGAGGTTATTGTTACTGCGGAAAAACGCGAAGCAGGTGCGCAGGACACGCCGATTTCTCTTACCGCAATGAGCACTAACGACATAGAGAAGCGCGGTATCGCCACCGCGCAAGACCTGATGACCAATGTGGTGGGGCTTGGTGGCAATATCGCGCCCGGCTCGCGTGGTACCAGTGCCATCTCTATTCGCGGCGCTTCCTCCGGCGCGCCTGCCAACTTGTCTAACGATCCGGTAGTCGGCCAGTATGTCGACGGCATCTATATCGGCAAAGTCGTCGGCTCTACCATGGATGTGGCCGAAATCGAGCGTATCGAGGTGCTGCGTGGACCACAGGGTACTCTCTACGGTCGTAACTCTACGGCCGGTGCTATCAACGTCATCACGCGTAAACCCAGCGGAGAATTCGGTGTGCGCGCTACCGGTGGCGTCGGCAGCGAGGGTTATTACACCGGCAAGATTGCCCTCGACATGGCCGCCTTTGGCAGCGTGGGTGAGAGTCTTGGCGAGCTGGCGGTGAACCTCGGCGCACAGCTGCGCAAGCGCGACCCGCTGTACGATAGAGTGGACGGCAGCGGCGGTTTTGACGAGATCGACCGGCAGGCCTACCGCCTTGCGCTGCAATGGACCATCACCGACAACGTCATGGTCGACTACAGCTACGACCGCAGCGAGCTCGATGAAGCCGGCGCGCTGCAGCAGGTTGTCGGCCTCAACCCGGTGGATGCAGCCGGCGATGTATCGCGCCTACAGGCCTTGCAAGGCACACTGGCAACCGCGCAGGGTTATGCGCAAACGCCCGGCACTGACCCGCGTATCGGCGCGCGCTGGATTCCGTCAATACAGGCAACTATTGCCGATTATCAAGCGGCACTGGCCGCCGGCGAAGGCCGCGCCGATAAAGGTGCCTCAGACTTTACGTCGCTTTCCGACAATACCGTCGACGGCCATGCGCTGACCCTGACCTGGGACGCCGGCAACCTCGGTGCGCTGGGTGATGTGACCTTCAAGTCACTCACCGGTTACCGCGAAGTCGATGCTTTTGTGTTCGGCGACCTGGACAACATTGACAGCCGACAGGACGCTAACGGCATTGGCTCCTACCCCTCACTGGTGCATTTGATCCTGGGCCAAATTTACGCTGCAACTGGTGGCTTTGATCCGAACATTCCGCAAATACCTATTACTGGTTTGTGGAATGCCATAGATACTAACGGCGCCTTCGACAGCAAGCAGGATACCACCTCGGAATACGACCAGTTCTCGCAGGAGCTGCAGATGATCGGCTCTACGGAACAAGTGGATTACGCACTCGGACTGTACTACTTCGAAGACGAGGCGAGCTACTTTCGCGACGCCATTTTTCTGGCACCGATAGGCGGTGTTCAATCTCAGGATTACAACCTGACCAGCGAGACCTGGGCGGTGTTCGGCCAGGCGACCTGGCGGCCGCAGATTCTCGATGATCGTCTGGCACTCACCGCCGGGCTGCGCTATACCGAAGAGACAAAGGACATTACCTGGGACTACGGCGAAAACGTAGGCCCCTTTGGCAATACCCCGGCCAGCATACTCAGCGACGACAAGAACTTTCACAATACCAGCGGCAACTTTACCCTGGCCTACGATGTTAGCGATGAACTGAATGCCTACCTGCGCTACGCCACGGGTTACCGCAGCGGTAACTTCAACGGCGAGAAGTTCGGCAACATGTTTGATGAAGAAGTCATCGAACAGTGGGAAATTGGCTTTAAAAGCGACTGGTGGAATAACCGGCTGCGGGTCAACGCTGCAGTGTACACCTACGTGTATGACGACCTGCAGGTCAGCCAGATCGAAAACAGCGCCACCGGTCAAGCAACCAGCCTGACCAACAACGCCGGTAAGGCCGAACGCTGGGGCGGCGAAATTGAAATCACCGTGGCACCGATTGCGGACATGGTGGCCAGCCTGGGCTACAGCTATATACACGGTGACTTCGAGGAATTTCCTGACACCTGTGGCACCAATGAGCCCATCACCTGTCTTGCAGGCGAGAAATTCGCGCTACGCGGTACGTCTCCTTCCAACCAGCTAAATGCCGCAATTGACTATACTTTCGCGCGTACCTCCATCGGCGAAATAACGGGCTTTGTACAGGTCAACTGGGCAGATGAGTGGGCAGAATCGGCGCTGTGGACCGAAGTTGTCGCCGGTGACCCGGTTATCAACCCGCACCAGATAATGGATGCGCGCACACTGGTTAGCGCCCGCCTGAGCCTACAGGAAATACCGGTAGGTGAAGGCGTGATGCGCGTTTCGCTGTGGGGCAATAACCTCACCGATGACGACTACCCCACCTTTAGCATTAACTTCGGTCAAGCCGTGGGGTTGATCACCGAGCAGTACGGCGAGCCACGCACTTATGGCCTGGAGCTCAACTACGAGTTCTAAGCAGTACGGGCGCAAAAAGCGCACAGTTACTATTAACCAAATGCACGCAGTTCTATTTTTTATAGTCTACAAAAATTGGCGAAGACCAGGCACGCTGCTCGGTTGCAGCCAGGCAGTCCTCGGCCGGATCGGCACTATTACAAATATTAGCCCGTTTGCAGTTACCTTCGGCATCGTATTCACAGCGCACATTGTCGGCGTTGATCGCCTGGCTTTCGGTCTCGATAGCGCGGACGTAATAAACCGTATCCCGCGCCTGCGCGCTAAACTCTTCGTCCTGGAAAGTGACTTTGCAACCTGCGACGTTATTTTTGCAGTCAAATACGCGCCACGGATCGTCAATTAATTCTGCAATCGGCTCGCTCTCGCTGATTTGCGGCCGAATACGCACCACTTCGATGCGGGCGATGGGCCGGCGTATATCAGAGGGGTTATAGCATTCGTTGCGGCACAGATAGTGCAAGCGCTCGGGCGTCAAGCTATCGCGCGAATAGTCGGGGCAGCCGGGATTTTGGTCGAACGAGCCGAGGGTTTTTATCTGAAACGTTGGTGCCTCACTTAATTCAACACTGGCACCCATCGGTGCTACCGGTTTATCTTCGTCTTCGCCCGGGTTGACTAAATTAAACCACAGCAGAATACGCGGGCCGCTGGTGGCGTACACCTCTTTGCGCTGCATGGCATCCCAGATAGCGTTGCGGTCACGGCTAATACTATGCGCTGCAATCAAACCGCCGGTCATGAAAAACGATGCCTGGCGTTCGGTTTCTCTTTGCTCAAAAAAAACCTCGCGGGAATTCTGCCGCGCTAACCACGCAATCGATGCCACTGCAGACTTACCCCTAACAGCACCACTACGCGGCGCTTTGTACACCACAGAGCCAAGCCGCGCTTCGGTCATTTCAGTACGTGCGTACTCTTTATAGCCAGTGCCAGGGCGGGCCGAGTGATTGCCGCTGGAAGCTATTAGCCCAAAACGAAAGCGCTGCGGTGGTTTTTTGTCAAAATTGCGCATGGCGAGCAGGTATTGGGCCGAGCTTTTAGGGCGATAATTAAACGCTGGTTGAAAGCAATCTTTGCATTGACCGGCATCCAACCAGTCGCTGGGACGGTTGGCTAACACTGACCGAAACCCCGAAACACCCGCATCGAGGTAGTTCTGTTGCGCTACGGCGACGCGCTCGGCGCACTCAGCAGCGTCGCCCCGTGCTATTGCGCAAAGCGCGCCCATTATTTGACCCGCGCGCCGGCAGCCAGGCAAATAATTCGGCCGCACCTCCGGGCAACTTTTATTGCCTTGATCGTCGACGTCAAACTCTTGCCACGGGCGAAATTGTTCCGAGTTGCCGTGCCCCGAATACATCTCCAGTAAAAATTGTTGGGCAGGATTATTGTAAGCTTGATTGAGCTGCTTGTCCCAGTCGGCGCCCAGCGGCGCATCAAATCCGCGGCCGGTACTGTGGGGAATAACCATCGCCGCATGCCCCCATTCGTCAAGCTTGCTGAACAGTTGCTGCGGGGTCGATGCCCGCACTACACAATTCGGCGGTAAGTCACGCAACGGTAGGTTGGCTTTGCAGGTCGGCAGATTAGCTTCTGACATCTCTTGCAGATAATAAATCTCGTCAAAGGTGGTTTGGGTAAAGCCTTTTGCCAGTGGCAATAGCCCTCTCTGGAACGCGCTTAACTCTACTGTGCCTGGCGTTGCGCCGGCAGCGATGGGACGGGTGGGGATCTGATCATCCGCTAAATCTCGTAACACAACATTCTTGCGCCCCCAATACTCCTCTCCGGTAGCCCCCGCGCTGCTCCACTCCCAACCGAGAAACGACACCACATCAGGGATTTCCTGCTGCGCGCTCACTGCGTTGCACTGGCGAATGGCATTTTTAGTTTCCTGCCAGCGTTGCGGCGTGAGCGCCTGTGCATCATCGTTGATGGACCAGAAATCCACCGCCGAACAGTAGCGGGCAAAATCGCAGGCATCAGATACCGGATGCGCGCCTTCGCCGCCGGCAGACGGCTGGCTCAGCATAAATGCGTCGTTAGAGAAGGTACTGTGTACGTGCAGGTCGCCAAATAATATTTGCTTGGCCGAGGCAACCTGCAGCAAGTCGGCGGCTTGCTTTTGGGCTGTCTCTTTGGCTTGCAGAAATTTAATCGGAATCGCTATCTGATTCACGGGTTGCACACCCTGACGCTCACCGAGCGCACCGCTGCCGATATAATAAACAGCTGCCAGCACCAGCAATCCGGCAAAAAGAGCGACCGCGAGAAGGCGCGAAAACATCGACCGAAGTACCTATGTAAAATTTATTTGCGGGTTCACCTAGTGTACCGAATATACCGGCTGGCTGCGCTATAGCAAAAGTGTCAGACAAGTTTTTTTAGCCGCAGTTTTAGTACTCCGCAGTTTTTAGTACTCATTGTGCAGGCAAGCTGGCGGATGCTATAACAGCGACGCTACAATCCAAACACCTCCAGCGCATCTGCGCGACTGGATCAATGACGTAAGGGCCATGAGACTACTATTTTTAACGCTGTGCCTGGTGCAATTTCTACTGCCCTCCAGTGTCGGCTACTCGCACCCTGGCGCGCACGCCAAACTGGCCTATTTGAGCCATCAACTTGAGCAACATCCTAACGATCAGGCGCTTTATATCCGGCGCGGTGCGACGTATTCAAATGACGGGCAATTCGCGCTGGCGCTGGCAGATTTTCGCCACGCTGAAACGTTGGGTAGGCCGCTTGCCGTAGCATTTGAACTAGGCGTGCTGCACTACCGGCAGGGCAAGTTTGAGCAGGCACGCGGGTATTTTGATCGCTGGTTAGTACACTCGCCCAAGCACACTGCCGCGCTGCAATACCGCGCCCGCCTGTTGCGCGATCTGGGCGATTACGACGCGTCGCTGGCCGACTATAGAGCGCTGTTTAACCGGCAGCGCGGCAGCGATCCGGGCAACTATATCGCGGCGGCGAAGATGCTCGTTGAGCAAGGCGACGCAGGCGTAGCGGCCGCCATCGATATCCTCGATGAGGGTATCCAGCAAATTGGTCTAACACCGCCGTTACAGCGCTATGCTATCGCGCTCGAATTGCAGCGGCGGCAAACGGCGAATGCCATTGCGCGGCTTGGCAGCCTCAAAGCTATACTCGGCCAAAGCCCTGACTGGGAGACCGATATGGGTGAATTATTATTGTTAGATGGTAATAAAGACCGGGCGCAGGCATTATTTGACGCGGCGACGACACAATTAGCGCAATTGCGGAAAACGCCCGCGCGGCAAAAGCTGCTGGAAAAAATTCAGCGACTACAAGCGAAGACTGATTAATATCGGCAACCCAAACAGCGCCATGCAGAAAAATCTGTGAGATTTACTCGACAAGCTAACAGCGTCTGCTTAACTATCACTCAGCTTATTCTTGTTAGTTGTGTGCTGAGTGCGTGCGGCAGCCTGACGATGCATCGCGACGCGGAAAAGCAACTCGAAGTTGACGCTTATACACTGTGCCTGTATTGCAGACAGCGGCCATCCGTTCATGGGCTCGGGCACGGGAGGCTTGCGTATTTTTCTTTCACCCTGGCGTTGGGGCAATGGCTGGGGGTGGCTGCACAAGATGCAGCAGCGAATTAAAACAGGCGCGCAATCAAAAACAAACCAATGAGTATTGAGACGGCGGTGAAAGCCCATACCTTATAACGGCGCGTGTCATTAACGACTTTTATCTCTGCGGTATCATCAACGCCATCGGGCACCTGCAGTTCTGCCGTGTCTTCGCCACGCGACTTAGGGTCATGCCACTCCATTGTCTCCTGCATTTCGGCACAGTCCGATGCAGAAAATTTGGCTAATATGAGTCGCCGCTGACGTCGATAGTCCTGCGCATCAAGCCTGGCTTTGCGATGCGTGGCGGCTAACTCCTTTAGCCGCGTGTTTGCCTCTGTTTCGTTCATTCGTCAGACGCTGCCATTTCAGGTTTTATAATAATCAGCGACACGTTGTCCTGCGCGTTGCCAGCAAGGCAACTCGCCACCAATTGGTCGGCGGCCTGCTCGAGAGTTGCGCCCTGCAATTCGCTGGCAATCGTCGCATTGTCAACTTCATTATACAGGCCGTCGGAGCACAGCAGGTATACATCACCCTCTGCTATATCAACGGCGCGCACATCAAGCTGCAAGCTATCGGAGGCACCAACTGCGCGGGTGATAATGTTTGACGCAGGATGGTCTATCGCCTCCTCCGACTCAATAAGACCCGACTCCAGCAGCGCCGCTACCTGACTGTGATCGTTGGTCAACTGTTCAAGACTATCGGCACGCCAGCGGTAAAGTCGGGAATCGCCAGCCCACATACAAGCCGCAAACTCATGCTGCGCGTACATTAAAACCACTGTGCTACCAACGGTACGGCCGGTAAACTTCTGCTGTGCGTACTCTATCAGCTGTTGATTGACTAATAGTAAGGTGTCTTCGAGCAGATCAATATTATCGGTAAAGGAATCGCCCAGCTTAATATTGCTCAACGCCTCGGTGATTTGCTTGCTGGCAACGTCGCCGGCGTCGTGCCCACCCATGCCGTCGGCCACCACCCATAAATTTTCAGTCGCATGTACCAATACTGAATCTTCATTGACCTTACGCACGTTGCCCAAATTAGTGCGCTTGGTGCTGGTCCAGTTAACGTGTTTTTTGTCTTCTGTCATGCGTTATGTAACTCAAAAATGTCTAGCTTCTTCGCGCCACCTTGGTAGCCAAAATCGAAATCAGTATGCCCAGCATAAAATAACCTACGACGACTTCTATCATCACTACCGTGGCTGCCAACGGCGTGCGTGGCGAGATATCACCATAGCCCAGCGTGGTAAACGTTACCACGCTATAGTACACGCTGGTGAACAAATTCCAGCCCATCGTTTCTTTGTGGGTGATGTCAAACGCGGTTTCGCCGAGCATATAGAAAATAATACCGAAGACCATAACCAGACCGATAGACCACCACACCGCGCGCAGCATGGAGCGCCCGCAGTCGGTTAAGCCCAGCCACAGGTAATAAGAGTAGAGATGGCTTTCCTTAAATTCCTCAATATAGTCCTGGTCTTGTGCAAAGCGGCGGAAGCGGCTGCTGCCATAGCAGCTGGAAACGCGAATACCGCGAAACAGCGTGGCCCGGTCGTACTCGATACCGTCTACCTGCGCGTCAGCCAAATTGGCAGAGCGCAGGCTGGCGCCGGAAACATCTGCATCACTAAGCTTGGCGGCTTGCAGGTTGGCGTGCTCCAGGTCAGCGTCGGCAAAATCAGCGCCGCTGAGATCGCTGCCATGCAGATTGGCGTAAGCCAAATTAGCACCGACAAAATCAATACCAGTCAGGTCATTGTGAGATAGATTAGCGCGTTCGAGCATTGCACCGGTCAGCATCGCCGACGCCAGATTAGCGCCTGAAAAATCTGAGAGATAACAATACGCCTGGCTGAGGTTGGCATGCTGCAAATCGGCATCTTTAAATCGCGGGCCGCGGCGCAGCTCACCCAACGCTTTATCGGAGCTAAACGTCACTGCCGACAAGTCTGCCTGCTTGAGATCAGCCCCGGTAAAGTCGGCCAGTAATAGGTTGGCGCGCGCCAGACTAGCCTCGCGCAGATTAGCATCGCGCAGGTCGGCATGGATAAGCTGAGCGCCGCTGAGATTAGCGTTTTTCAGCGACGCGCCTTGCATCAGCGCACCGCTAAGGTCAGCACCGGAAAGATTGATGCCGTCCAGTTTCGCACCGGATAAGTCAGCCCGCTTACCGTTTTGTTCGGCTGACTCCAGCCAGCGGCGGTGCTGCGCAATAATCTGTGCGAGCTCGTCGCTCCTACCCATTTATTATTCCTGCAATACCGGAGTGCATTAATCCACACTCCCTGCGCTTGCACTCTAACCCAATCTGCAAAAAGCCAAAACTGTTTTATCTCCAATAAAATCAGATTTCGCAGCCTCGACGCAGGTGTGCAGGGCTAGCCGTGTGGCGAGCTATAGATTTATACTGCCTGTCGTTTGCGCTAAAGCATGCACTGTAGCGAATCCGCTCACTGCACAAAAACAAAGTTTGCCGACAAGCGCTATAAGGGAATACTGATACGCAATGCTCAAGTTGCAGTTCCGCAATCAGCCGAATCAATCGGTGAAGCTATCTTCCACAGCCGTAACCCTGGGGCGGGACGAGAGCAACGTTATGGTCGTCGACGATGCGTCGGTGTCTGATTTTCATGCGGAAATCGCAGGTGAGGCGGAGCAACTTTACATTGTCGATTTACTGAGCGCCAACGGCACGTTTATCAATGAGCAGCGTATTAGCGATCGCGCCGAATTAAAGGCCTGGGATGTTATTCGTCTGGGTGATATCGAACTCGAAGTCAACGATCCCAATACCTGTCGCCCGGACGACTGGGCGCTGCGGGCCGAGTCTGAGCTGTTGGCCCGCCAGTTTTATGTACTGCAGCCGCACACAATTATCGGCCGCAGTTCTGAATGCGACGTTACTATCGATTCTGAGCTGTTATCACGCCGCCACGCGGAAATCATCATTGAGAACGACGAGCTGCGCGTTGTCGACCTGGGCTCATCTAACGGTACCTTCCTCAATGGCAAAAAAATCGAAGAAGCCAGCGCTCACCCGGGCGACGAGCTACGTTTTGACCAACAGACGTTTATTATCGTCGGCCCGAGCAACGCCGCACCCAGCAGCGACGCAGACACAGACGACGACAACACGATGATGCGCGCGCAGGTTGAACATAGCACTCTGATCGCACCAATGCAGGATCCGAATGTAACGCTGGTCATGAGCCCGGGCGACCAGGCAACCGAACTCATCGAAACGCCTCAGGCGTTGTCACAGTTGGTGGAACAAACCAATTTTCTTCCCGAACCGCGTATTATTCTGCAGGGCCTGTTTTGCCAGATCGGCCGCGGCCAAAACAACGATATTGTTTTGTCAGACAGCAGCGTGTCGAAAAAACACGCTCAGCTCGCGCTTAAAAACGGCCAATGGGTTATCACCGATTTAAACTCCAGTAACGGCGTGCTAGTTAACGATGAACGAACCGATGACAGCATTCTGCACGATGGCGATGAGGTGAAAATTGGGCGGCTGGAGTTTCTTTTTGAAAGTGACCACGAGGTGGCGTCTGACGCACGCCTTGCCTCGGTGTTGTTCGACGACAGCACTGACAAACAGCCAAAAGCCGGGCCGGCGAAATCTCTACTAGGAGCAAAGTCAAAACGCAAAGCAAAACCATCACGACAGGCAAAAGCCGCGCACAAGGCGAAACTAAAAGCAGCCAAAGTCAGAACGAAAAAATCGAAACAACGCGCGTCTCCCAAGTTGCCGGGATTGCTTCTGTTCGCCGTTGCAGCGACAGCGGCCCTGGTACTTTACATGTGGCGCAGCGGGCTTTTGTCCTAATGTGGTGTCACAGTAGCTTCCGTTAATTTTACGACTGCACTATAATTGAGTGGCAGCAGCACGGTGGTTAGTGTGCTCAACAATTAACATATGGAGACTGGCGCATGAGCAAAATAGCAATCAAGGATTTACCCGACAGCATTGAGATGGATCGCGAAGCAATGGCAGCCGTCTACGGTGGCGCCAGCAGCGCTCGCGCAACTGCCGGTTTGCTGCTACAGCAGCATCAAAAAAACACAATGTCGTTGCTGGACCAGGCTCGCGGCAAGCCTCTGGTCAGAAAATAACCAGCCTTTCTGACCGTCAGCAGGGATTCGCAAGAATCCCTGCTGAACTTTACCGACTCTTCTCAGCTCTCACCAACGCATGCCTGTGCTGGTTAATTTCCAAAACACCAGCACATAGACGACAAAAGCCACCAACTGTTGGGATTTTCACAACAGTTCACTTGGTTCAACATCATCGACCTGTCATCACAAAAAATATTTTTATTTCTTTTTCAATAACTTAAGAACCATTTTACTGCGACCAGATATTCTGGCATAACAAGTGCAAATTGTGCAATGTCAGCTGCAGTAGTATTGGTCTCACACCTAACATGCGGCTGCACTAATTTTCTGAACAACGCTGCATGATGGTGACTATGATGTTTAACAAGCCAAACCCCCTTTACACAACGCATAGCGCACTGGCTGTATCTTCCGGCGTCTCTGCGGATCACATCTGTCCTGATTTAAAAGCGATATATCTGTTTATTCTAAAGGCATTTTTTATCACAGCTGTGCTGGGTTGGCTGTTCATCGCCGCCCCCGCTGCACTAGCGAGCAGCGCAATAATTGAGGCAGGCACGCACACCGTTTCACAGCTCCAGACCGGTCACATGATAAACTATGTATAAATCGAGAACGGTCGCAGAAGAAATGTCAGTAATAAGCCGGCGAGTCGGCACTTTGTTAAGTCTGGTGCTATTGCTAGCTGCACTCAGCGCTTGCTCCAATCTGGCAGGGCCCGACTATGAACGTCCCGATGCGCCCGGCAAATCCAGTTGGCAAGCCGACGGCATGGCAAAATCTGCCAAAACGGCAATCCGCTCCGACTGGTGGAAAAATTTCGAAGACCCCTACCTCGATCAACTCATTGTCAAAGCGCTGGCAAACAATCTGGATTTACGCGTGCTGGCGGCCCGCATTGGGGTTGCCGAAGCGACGATCAGCCAAGCCAACGCGGCGCGGCTGCCCACCATCGATGCCGCGTTAGGTGGCATATTTCAAAAAACCGAAAGTGTCGATTCCAGCAAACGCTTTAGTCAAGCGCAGGAGCTGAGCTGGGAGCTCGACGTATGGGGTAGGGCAAAAAAGGGCGTAGAGGCACAAAAAGCAGGGTTTAAGGCTAGTGAAGCCGACTGGCGCGCCGGCTATCTTGAGCTGGCGTCGAATGTAGCCGGCGGCTACTTTCAGATTCGCCAGTTTGACGAGCAGCTAAAACGGCAAAACCAGGCCTTGCGTGAAAACCAAAAGATATTAACCATTTACCAAGCCTGGCTTAAAGAAGGCATAGCCCCTAAAACCCGCGTATTGCAGCAACAGGCTGAAGTGAGCCAGTTGCAAAATGACCTGCTTGAGCTGCAGCGGCTACGCAAGCTCACCGAAAATGCGTTGGCCACGCTGCTTGGCATGCCGGCAGGCGAATTGCAGGTGCCAACCCAGACGCTGAGTGACAGCGTGCGCATCGTAAACGTGCCGGCGGGTCTGCCCGCCGATTTGCTAGCGCGGCGACCCGACATTCTCGCTGCAGAATATCGCGTATTGCAGGCGCACGAGCTGGTTGGCCAGGCGCGACTGGCACGCCTACCATCGATTGGTATGACGACAAACACCGGCGGCACCAGCTTACAGCTGAGCGACTTGCTGAAAACCTGGACCTTCGGTCTGGCACCGACCATCAGCCTGCCCATATTTGATCCCAACGTGAAAGCGCAGATTAAAGTCAGCACGGCGCAAACCAAAGTGGTGGAAGAAGAGTATCGCGCCACCGTGGTGCGTGCTTTCGAGGAGGTCGAGAACTCGCTGGTCAACCTCTCCAGCCGCAAGTTACAGCAACAGCAGCTATTGGCGCGGCGCGATAATCTGCGCATCGTATCGGCACAGGTGCGGGCGCAGCTGGAAGAAGGTATGGTGACTCAGCTTGAGGTGTTCGAATCAGAGCGCTCGCTGCTGGCAGCAGAGCTGGCACTGCTGCAAAATCATCAACAGATTCTGACCGACACCGTGGCGCTCTATAAAGCACTGGGCGGCGGCTGGCCGCAACAGGTTGTCGAGCAAGCCAGTTTGTAGGATCCATTGACGCCGGCCAGCGCGCCGGTTCGACGCTAGTGTGGTATAAGTCACCGCACGCAACGCATATAATAACGCTTCTCGCTCTTCAAAATTAAGAAAACAGTTGATGCAAGTCATACTTAAATCGCTATCGCACCCACAGCTGGGTGACATCAGTATAGTCGACCCGCTATTCCCCATCGGCCGCAATGAAGAGCCATTTTCATCGTACTCACCAGCAGCGATCGGCACCCTGTCACGCCGGCATGCGCGTATTTTCGTCGAAAATGGTGCGGTTTATTTAGCCGATGTCGGCAGTCGTAACGGCACCCGCCTGAACGATGCGGCGGTAGAACTAAAGCCGGTGCGCTTGCGCCGCCGCGACAAAATCACGTTCGGCGGCAAGCTCGAATACGAAGTTGATATCATTGGTCAGCCTGAGTTGACCAACCCTGCCATGGCGGCACCGGTGTGCTTGACGCTGATACCGCATGGCGAAAAATCGCAGCTCGAACCGATTAGCATTACCCACTTCCCTTTTCTGGTTAGCAAATCTGATCCGGCGCTGGCCCTGAGTGCTGCTGTATCGGGTAAGCAGATCAACTTTCTGTCGCGCCGCCATGCGCATATCTTTCTCAAAGGCGACAAGCCATTTCTCGAAGATTTAGGCAGCACCAATGGCACCTTTGTCAACGGTGTGCGGCTGCAGGAACACGCGCAGCCAATTAACAACGGCGACACTATCTCATTCGGTGAAAACTATCTGGTTTACAAGGCATTACTGCAAGTCACCGCAGCCACTGCCAACGCGGCAGAGCCTACGGGTAACCAACCCGTAGCAAACCCTCCGGCCGATGCCGGCGGACATACTATTTTCGTTTCCTCCGCCAACTCTTTTCTCGATATTTTTTGCGTGCAGGAAGAAGACGAAGAGGAAACCGTTCCCGAGGAAGCAGCAGAAGAGCCGCCAGAGGCCGCCGCCGAGGCAAAGCCGGTCGGCCGGCCGACGCTGCTGCACAAGCTAAAGGTGTTCAGCCGCGAGCTGCGAGAAGCGTTCGGCGGGTCGGAACAGAGTGATCATCGCGTAGTTTGGGGGCTGCTCGGCGGCCTTGGGCTAACACTAGGCATTGTTGCCTTACTGTATTTTTCCAACGCCGCAGAGCGCGAAATTCGGGATTTACTTGCCAAACAGGATTATGCGCGCAGCGCCGAGCTGGCGAATGCCTACCTGGCAGACCATCCCAACGCAAAAGATATGCGCGCCCTGGCCACCGAAGCGTTAATGAAGAACACCGTTTTACCCTGGGTTGCCGACCTCGAACAAGGGGAATTCGATGCTGCAGCTGCGACACTTAAACGGGCCGCCGCGTTGAGTACGGAAAATGCAGACGGCAAAACGCTACTCGATTTGCAGAGCTGGATCACCCGGCTGCATCGCTTTATCGGCGAACGCGGCGGCGCCAACGCCCCCATTCGCATATTCGAACATGAGAAACCGATAAAAACCTTGCTGCGGTGGTGGGACAGCGATCCGGAAGCGCACCGTCGGCATATGTACCAGTTGTTGGACTACGCGCCTGAGTTTAAAGACATTAATGCGCTAACGTTTAGTTACCAGCGCACCTTGCGCAGCGAGAAATCGGTGTACGTAGCAGCCATCGACAATTTACTAACCAGCGTTAAAAACAAGCTGGATGCCGACCGCGCCAGCGAACTGACAGCGTCTCTCAGCGCATTCGAGAATCAATACCCACGCATCAACGGCGTAGAAAAACTGCAAGCTGATCTAAAGCAGTATCTGGCCCTGCAAGACGCGCTAGCCAGCAACGATTTGAGCGCTGCAAAGACCGCTATGCAACGCATCAGTTTTACTACGCCTCCTTTTAAGGAAAAAATCTCACACCTGCAAGACACTATGTTGCCGTCGAAAGCCGTGGCGGCACAGTACGAGCAAGCATCCAGGGCATGGCGCGCGGGGCAGCTAAAAGAGTCATTGGCGACGCTGACAGAGATTGCCAAAAAACCGGGCGGTGAAATGGCCGCTCGCCAAATCGAGCATAAACAGCAGCTGATTGACGATTTCCAGCAGCTGCAGGAACAGCGTGGTAAAGCCAAATACGCGCAGCGTTTGTTGCGTTTCTACGGCAAGCTGGACTTACAGGAAGACCGCTACTTCGTCGCCGCCATCGACCAGGATTTCAAACACTACAGCGGGCAGGCGTTGACCCAAGCCGACACGGCCTGGAGTCTCGCTGCCGAGCACTGGCAGGCCTATCGCAACGGCGGCGGTATTGCTGGCCTGCAGCGGCTGGAGGATTACGTATCGCCGTTGTTCAAACGCCAGGCGAAACTGTTGGCTGAAGCGTATGATAGCGCCCGACGTGGCAATGATATTCACGCCTTGCTAAAGCAAAGCTCGAGCCCCGAACAGCGCGAGATGTACCAGCAAATATTAACTGAAGTCGAATTGCAGCGGCGCTCGCTGGAACAGCTAAGCATGGTATTAAGCCCCGCCCTGCTGAATTCCAAACTGGATATACTGGCAGGTCGTAGTGACGGGTAAAGCGGACAGAACCAACGCGGCATGAGACTAAACCGCGCTTCACGTCAGAAGATAGAATTCAACGGCGTCAAAAAACGACGCACAAGGACAGCCGGGTGAGCGAAGACGACAAGAAACTCAAAAGCCTGACCGAGGCGCTGGAGGATCACAGCGCCGAAGGCATTGCGATACTGACCTCTGAACCACCGTATATGGCGCAGGCAACCATTCTGCTGCTGGTAGGCCTGCTAATGGCTGCGGTCGTGTGGTCATTTATCGGCCGAGCCGACGTGATTGTTACCACCTCGGGCAACTTGAGCCCCGACTCGGAAGTGCGGCGCTTTTACGCGCCAATCGAGGGCGAGCTGGTTGACATCTATATCGCTGAGGGCCAGCCGGTCGCAAAAAACGATGTGCTGGCGCGGCTGAACGCTCGCGGCGCAATTCAAGCGGCGAATAGCTCGCTGGAAGCCGATTTGAAGCTGTCCAGCGCGAAACGCGAATTACAGCGTTTTCCGGCACGCCAGCGCTTGATGGAGCGGCAAATTGAAGCGTTGGAACGCCAGATCAAAATTGCCGAGGCGCAGCACCAGAAACGGGTAGCCGCCGGCATGAGCAAATTGGCAGCTGCGCAGAAAGCCAAGCTTGAGGAGGCACGCGGCAACCTGACCAAGGCCAACCGCGCCCGTGAAGACGCACAGCGTGAGCTGGCCAAGTTTCAGCGGCTCAACAGTATGGAAGGTGGCGGCGGCATCTCGCGCAACCAGGTCGACGAAAAACGCAGCGAATTTGTCGTCGCGAAAGCAAATTATGAGCTGGCCGAGGCGCGCCTGGCTGAATTGGACTCACAGTTGAGCACTGAATATGAGCAGGCCAGGGCCGACCTGAAAGGCAGCGACCAAAAGCTGACTGAGCTGCAAATTGAACACGACAACCAGCTCGACAAGCTGCAATATGAGGCCAACAAAGTGCGCGTGGAACTTCGCAGCGCCGAGTTGGAAGCCGAAGCGGCGGCACGCATCAGCTTCAAGAACATCGACGAAGATAATTTTCTGCGTATCCTAGCACCAGACACCGGCGTCATCACCGATGTCGCGTTCACTCAACCCGGAGACAAGGTTCAGGCCAACACCCCGCTTGGTGGCATAGCCGCCGAAGACGCACAGCCGCTGCTAAAGATTGAAATTGCGGAACGCGACCGCGCGTTTCTGCGCGTTGGTCAGGAAGTGCGAATAAAGTTTAATGCCTTCGCCTATCAGCGCTACGGCTTCATCGAAGGCACGCTGGAATACGTATCGCCATCAACCCAGATATCCGATAAGATAAAAGGCCCGGTTTACAAGGGTCGCGTGACCCTTGAGCGAGACTATTTCGAGATAGATGAACAGCGCTACCCGCTGCGTTACGGCATGGAGGCAACTGCTGAAATTGTGGTGCGCAAACGCCGCTTGATCGACCTTGCACTTGACCCGTTCCGCAATGTGCAGGGCTAACATTCACTTACACTTCTACTCAGGGAGTCAGCAATGTCAGGCATAGTTAAGATTGACAATGACGTATTTACCACCGAAAACCTGATCACTCTACTCAAGCTTAACGGCCGCTTTGAAAGCTTGATGGAAGATGTCTTAAAAGACAAGCTTGCCGTACACGCCGCAAAGAAAAGAGGCATTACTCTGAGCGACGAAGAGATTCAGGAGCGCGCCGACCAGTTTCGCCGCGCCCATGGACTGCAGCGCGCCAAAGATACCAACGAGTACTTCAATACACTGGGCGTCTCGCTGGAAGACTTCGAAGTCTTTATCACCGATATGCTGTATCAGGAGAAGGTGCTGGAACAGGTGGGCACTGAACCCGCCATTGAGGAATACTTTCAGCTCAATTCGCCACGCTTCGACAGCATCAAAATCAGTCACATTTTGATGGACTCCGAGGGTGGCGCGAAAGAAATGTATTCGGTGCTTAGCGATGATCCAGACAGTTTTGCCGATATGGCGCGCGAGCATTCAGTGGCAGATACAGCCGAGTCCGGTGGCTATATAGGCAAAGTAACGCGCGGCTCGCTGCATGGCGACGTGGAAGCAAAAGTCTTTAATGCAGAGGCCGGCGATTTGCTGGGTCCGTTTGCATCAGGCGACGGCACGCATTTCGAGATTTTCCGGGTCGACGAAAAAAATCCGGCACAGCTCGACGAGGATACCGCGTCTGAAATACGCACCGCGCTGCGCGACGAGTGGCTGGCAGGCAGAGCGCGCGAGCATCGCATTGAGATGCTGTAGTTAGGTTTCGCGACTAAAGTCGCTCCTATATTCCAGCCGCTGTATACTTGATAGGAGTGACTTTAGTCGCGAACAACGCATAAGCCCCTCTTCCGCAAGGCGCCATTAACAATAAGGAGACACCTTTGAGCGAAGAATCGCTGGCCGAATTTCTTGGCACAGTTGAGATGCTTTCGGCATTTGATGCCGCGGCGCTGGAACAATTAGCCGCGCAGAGCGAGTCCACTTTTTTCGGGTTCGGCGACACGGTGGTCAGCGTTGGCAATAAGGGCGACTGTCTTTACGTCATAAAATCCGGCGCGGTGCGGCTGTTTACCGAAGAGCACGGCAAAGAAATCAGCATGGGCGTGCGCAAGGCCGGCGAAGTGTTCGCCGAACTGGCCGTAATGCGAGACTACCGCCATGAAGCATCGGTACGCGCCTCGGGCAAAACCGAATTACTGAGCATACCGCGCGCCGCGTTCGCCACCGTGCTGGCAGCCAACGAGCAGGCACGGGCGTTTGTTGCCAGCTACGTTGCTATCAATTCTGCTGGTGGCATCGTCACCCGGCTGTTTGATCTACGCGGGAAAGTCGAGAAAAACGAAATCGAAGACGTGGTACGCAGCGTGGGTGCGAAACGCATCGCGGCAGGCCAAACGATTCTTGAACAAGATTCCAGCGAAGACAGAAGGCTGTATGTGGTGCGCCAGGGCGAGGTAAAAATCGCGCGTACCGATGAGGGCACGGAGTTCCCTCTGGCCACCCTGCAGAAGGGTGAAGTGTTTGGCGAAAAGGCCTGTTTGCTACGCCAGGAACAAGCCGTGTCTGCAACGGCGATCACCGATACGGTGCTGTTGGTGATTCCTGAGCAAACCGTGTATTTTATTCTGGAACGCAACCCTAAGTTGCGTGAAGTATTGGAAGACCGCATTCAATTCATCGACCGCGAGCTGGCGCGGCAGAAAAAGCTGTCTGAGCGGCGGCGCAGATCCTTACTGCTGGACTTGCGCTCCAAGCCCGCGCGCGGCGAGCGTATTATCAAGCGCTTTCCGTTGATTGAACAAGCCGAAGAGATGGATTGCGGCGCGGCCTGTCTTGCCATGATCTGTAAAAATTACGGCATTCCTATCACTCTCGGCAAGCTGCGTGAAATGGCCAATGTCACCACCCAGGGGGCCACGCTTGACAGCCTCGCCAGGGTTGGCGAGTCGCTGGGGTTTACCACTCGCGGCGTACAGTGTACCTATGACTCCCTACTCGGTTTCGAATTGCCGTTTATCGCCCACTGGGAGGGCTATCACTACATTATTGTGTACGGCCTGTCGAAGGACCATGTGTGGGTAGCCGACCCTGGTCCCGGCTTCAGAAAAATGACGGTGGAGGAATTCGAGCGCGGCTGGGGCGGCACCTGCCTGCTGTTTAACCCCGGCTCAACGATGGTGCAGATTGCGGCGACGCGTTCACCGTGGGTGCGCTTCGTCGGCTATATGAAGCCGTACAAAAAAATTCTTGGCTATTTATTTCTCGGTACCTTTGCGATTCAGCTGCTCGGGGTTGCGCCGCCGATCATCATGCAGAATATTCTCGACCGCGTCATCGTGCACCAGAACGTGTCGCTGCTGAACCTGATGATTGTCGGCTTGATTATTATCAATCTATTTACGCAACTCACCTCCGTGCTGCGCGCGTTTTTATCGACCTATATGGTGCGCAACATGGACTTCACCATGATGTCGCATTTCTTTAAACACGCGATGTCTTTGCCGCTGTCGTTTTTTATCACGCGTAAAACCGGGGATATTTTCGCCCGCTTTCAAGAGAACATGACGATTCGGGCGTTTCTAACCGAGTCGACGATCAGTACGGTGTTAAATCTGCTGATGGTGTTTATCTATTTCACCATCCTGTTTATGTATAACGTCAAGCTGACGTTGCTGCTTATTGCTTTCGTCATTCCGATCATTATTCTCACCGTGGCAGTCACACCCAGAATCAAATATTACGCCCGCGAAACCTTTGCCGCCTCTACCGAAGCAGAAGCGGTGCTGATGGAAACGCTCAGCGGCGTGGAAACATTGAAGGGCATGGGCATAGAACGGGCCATGCGGCTGAAGTGGGAGCGCAAATACGCCAATGCGCTGGGAGTGCAGTACAGAGCGCAAAAATTTGGCATCTTCGTCGGTTTGGTTAGCCAGATTCTAAACTCGGCGGTGACCATTGTCATCCTGTGGACCGGTGCCAACATGGTGCTAGCGCAAGAGCTGACCATCGGTCAGTTAATCGCGTTTAACGCCTTGATGGGCAGCGTACTGTCGCCACTGATGGGCCTGGTCGGTTTATGGAACCAGGTGCATGCCGCCGGCGTTGCCATGGAGCGCCTCGGCGACGTGCTGGATATTGAGCCAGAACAAAAACCGGAAGACATCGCCTCGCGCGTTATGCTGCCCGACCTGCAGGGCGATATCGCCTTCGAAGACGTGTACTTTCGCTACGGCGGCAGCGAGACGGCGTACGTGTTGGAGAACATTAGCTTCAGCATTAAATCCGGCGATCTGGTAGCCATCGTCGGCCAAAGCGGCTCGGGGAAAACCACGCTGGCTAAAATGCTGGTTGGCTTTTACCCGCCAAGCGAAGGCCGCATTACCATTGATGGCTATGATCTTAGCGTTGTCGACAAAGAGTACTTCCGCGCTCAGGTTGGTTATGTGATGCAATCCAACCTGCTGTTTTCAGGCACTGTGGCAGAAAATATCGCTGCCGGCGATGACAACCCTGACCGCAGGCGCATCGTTGAAGTGGCGAAAATGGCGGACGCGCACGATTTTATCAACGCCATGCCACTGGGTTACGAACAAGTCGTGGGCGAACGCGGTATGGGATTATCCGGCGGCCAGATTCAGCGGGTGACGATTGCGCGTGCGCTGTATCATGATCCGCGCCTGCTGATTCTGGATGAAGCCACCTCGGCGCTGGACTCGCAGTCGGAGGGTAATATTCTGGACAACATGCAGCAAATTCTGCAAGGCAGAACCGCCGTAGTCATCGCCCACCGACTCAGTACCATTATGAACGCCGACAAAATTCTGGTTTTGTACAATGGCGCGATTGTAGAGCAAGGCAAGCACGAGGACCTAGTAGAGCGTAAAGGCATGTATTACCAGCTGGTACAAAAACAAATGTCGGGGCATGAGTAGTACCTCTCCAAGGTGGTATTACCTTATGCAATACCACCTTGAAGAGGTACAGCATGAAACTCTATAACGTCAAAAAGAATTCGACCACAATTTCCTATGCCGGCGTGTTGGAAAAAGTGGAGATTATGCGCTCCACATTACGCTGGGCCCCCAAACTTGAGCGAGCCGATATTCAGAAACTGCTGAATCAGTGCAACACCCTGCGTGACGAGGTTATGCAGCTGTCGCACAAAGAACGCTTCGTTAAAGCCTCGACCACGACGGTGTCGGCGAAGAGCAAATCAGAAGCCGAGCGCCGCCAGGCATTGATAGAACGCAGCTTCGTGTACGACGGCGTGTTCGGCGAAAACCCGAAGTTGTTGGAGGCGCTGGAGATTGCAGAAAGAGCCGCCCCCACCGACCTACCGGTATTAATCGACGGTGAAAGCGGCACCGGTAAGGAGTTGATGGCCAAGGTCATCCACGCCAACGGCAGCCGTGCCGACAAAGTCTATGTGTCGGTCAACTGCGGCGCCATTCCTGACAATCTGTTGGAGTCAGAGCTATTCGGCCACAAAAAAGGCGCGTTTACCGGTGCCACCGGCGACCGTAAAGGCAAATTTGAAAGCGCCAATGGCGGCACGATTTTTCTCGACGAGATTGGCGAGCTGCCCCTGCAGAGCCAGGTGAAATTGCTGCGTGTATTACAATCGAATGAAATCCAGCGCGTTGGCTCGGATGATTTGATTCAGGTCGATGCCCGCGTCGTGGCAGCGACCAATAGAAATTTGCGCCAGCTCAGCCAGCAAGGTGCGTTTCGGGAAGACTTGTTTTACCGGCTCGACGTGATTCACGTAACCGTGCCGCCGCTGCGCGAGCGCAAAGACGAAATTCCACTACTGTACGAATATTTCCTGGTTGAGGCAGCCGAACGGCTAAACCGCGCGCCGCTTAAAATGTCAGTCGCGCTGCGCAATTTTCTGGCGAAATATGACTATCCCGGTAATATTCGCGAACTGAGCAATATTATCTATCGACTGTCATGTTTGGCGGATGACACAGCGGGGCTGGAGCACCTGCCCACCGAACTGCGGCCCGCAGGCGCGGTCACCAGCAAGAAACAGGCGGCCGACACAGTAATCGCCAGCGGCACGCTCAGCGACATGAAAAAAGAAGCCAGCGATAGCGCCGAAAAACAATTTCTCGAGCACGGCTTGCAGGAAGTGGGAGGTAAAGTGGCAGAGCTGGCGCGACGTATCGAAATGAACCGCTCGCACTTGCAAACACTGCTGAAAAAGCACGGCATCAGCTCCAAGGACTATCGCACCAAGACCAGCGATAAAAGCTAAAACTTGATTTCGATCAAGTCTCATACCTTGAATGGTCATATTACGAAGACATCGTTGTCACTGAAACTATTGCAGTTTAATGAGAGAAACTTGCGGAGTTTCTGGCTGGCTAAAGTCCGCTCCCACCCGTTGATAAGAGGAAGCAAGGCATGCTGCATTTAAGGCGTCGAGATTTCTTGAAGGATATGACTGCCGTTGGTGCCGGCGTACTTGCCAGCGGCAACGTCTAGGCGCTTAATCGCCTGGAGCCGATCAAGGATAGCCTGCATGAAGAGTATCCGTACCGGGATTGGGAAGACCTGTATCGCAACGAGTGGAGCTGGGACAAGATCGGCCACGCCGCGCACTGCATTAATTGCATGGGCAACTGTGCGTTCGATGTCTACGTCAAGGACGGCATCGTACTGCGTGAAGAGCAAATAGCAAAATACCCGTCAGTCAACCCCGAAGTACCGGACGCCAATCCGCGCGACTGCCAGGAGGGTGCCATTCACTCCACCGCCATGTATGAGTCCGACCGCGTTCGCTATCCTCCAAAGCGTGCGGGTGAGCGTGGTGAAGGCAAATGGCAGCGCATCTCCTGGGACCAGGCGACCTAAGAGATCGCCGACAAAGTGATCGATATTTTCGAGAAGTACGGTCCCGGCAAGCTCAAGACCCACCAGGGGTCTGGCAACCAGCCCACCACTGACGACTACGGTGTGCCGTGGGAATACAACTACCGACAAGCGCTGATGACCGGCACCGACCCGTGGTTGCGGCCCAATGTGAAGTCCACTTGGGGTGCTAACTGGGACGAAGACGAGGGTGAGGGTGAAGGCGAGTACCCTAACTCCTACTATTTCTACCTTCCCAGACTGTGTAATCACTGCGCCAATCCGGCCTGTCTGGCGGCCTGTTCGCGCAACGCCATCTACAAGCGCCAGGAAGACGGCATCGTGCTGGTCGATCAGGAGCGCTGCAGAGGCTACCGCTACTGTGTCAACGCCTGCCCTTACAAAAAGGCGTACTTTAACGAGCATATATCCAAGTCGGAGAAATGCATCTTCTGTTATCCGCGCATTGAAAAAGGCCTGGCTACTGCGTGTGCGCGCCAGTGTGTTGGCCGTATCCGCTGGATAGGCTATCTGGATGACGTCGGCGGGCCGATTCACACGTTGATCGAGAAGTACAAGGTCGCCCTGCCGCTGCACCCGGAATGGGGCACGCAGCCGAACGTATTCTACGTTCCGCCGTCGTCGCCGCCAAAATACGGCGAAAATGGCGAGGAGCTGGAAGAGTCAAGAGTGCCGCTTGAATACCTCGAAAACCTGCTCGGTGACGGTGTTAAAGAATCGCTGGAGACGGTGAAAAGAGAGCGCCGTGCCAAAGCCGAAGGCAAGCCAAGCGAGCTGATGGATACGCTTATCGACTTCAAGCACGAAGAAATGTTCAAGCTGAATTAAGGCAGAGTTAAAATAGGGATGACCCTGTTATGAATAGTACGGTCTCCCATATACCCATGGCAAATTCGCCGCAACGCGCGGACGCCAAGGGCGCTATTTATCGCCTGGCTGCAGCCGCTTTCGGTCATCCATTGGCGGAATTCCAGCACGCGCTTGAAGACGGCAGCTTTCACGAAGCGTTTAATGAGGCATGGCAGCAGGTCACCGGCCGGCACTGGCCAACCACCAGCGCCAGTGACGATTTTGCGGCGCTGGAAGCCGGCTATATCGACGCCTTTGCGCACGGCCGCGCTGGCAAACCGCGCGTGCCGCTGCTGGCCGGCGAATATGAGCACCTGCTCGACAGCAAGACACGACCGGCTTTTATTCTCGACGTGCGTGCTTTTTACAAACATTTCGGGCTGCAGGCGGCTACCAGCGATGAGGGGCAGGCCGAGGAGCCCGATCATCTGACTGATATGCTCGAATTCATGGCCGTATTGAGTCATTTTGAAGCACGGGCGCTCGAACGGGGCACCGATCCCGACGGCTATCGACGCGCGCAGCGTGATTTTCTGCGGCGTTATTTATTGTCCTTGTTGGACACCATCCATCACGGGCTGGCTGCCGAAAGCCTCTTGTCGCTAAACGAAACCCTGGTGCGCCTGGCGGAGGACCTGCCCGAATGGGCGCGCCAACAGCTGACTGAGCTGGAAGCCCGGGTTGGTCCTTACAGCGATCAGTCGGCCAGTGCGACCAATCGGCCGCGCAGTGTAGAGCAAAACCTTTCGAGTTAAGAAACTGGCTATGACAAGGCACTCACTTATTAAAAACCTGGGCATGCTTGGTACCACGCTTGCAGTGGTGATCACGCCGTTGGCTCAGGCTCAGCAAGAGAAGGCCGTGGCCGACCCAACCGTGCAGTATGTAACCGCTGGCGAGACCATTCCCGCCGCCCGGTTACCCGGTAATATTTGTTTGCGCGACGTCAACTCGCCCGATGATATTGTCTGGGACCGCATCCCGGCATACCGTACTTTCGTGACGGCGGCCCCCCCTGTGCATCAGACGACCGCGCTGCGCTTCGATCCGAAACAAGGCCAGCATCTGTATTTCCAGGTGGCGCGCACTTCCGAACGGTTTTACGTACGCTTGCGCTGGCACGATGACAGCGAGAACCACACTACTAGCGTCGACGCGTTTACCGACGGCGCGGCGATACAGTTTGCGCTAAACGGTAACGACACCAACTATATGATGGGCAGCGGACCGAAGAAGCCAGTCAACATCTGGTATTGGCGCGCAGACACAGAAGCGGTGGCCAGCCTCGCCGCCGGTGGCTATGGCAGCACTTCGGCCCTGCCGGACCAGCCTGTCTCGAGCAAGGCCAGCTTCCGTCGGATGGACAACCGGGAAGACGAATGGCATCTGGTCATATCACGCGAAATCAGTAGTAAAGGCGAACATCAGGTCGGCCTGAAGAAAGGCTTAGTGCCAATCGCTTTTGCGCTATGGCAGGGCGAGGAAGAACAGCGCGATGGCCACAAGCGCGTCAGCCACAACTGGATTATGCTAGACGTCGCGCCCGACCCGCCGCCACCCCAGCCCCCCGTGCGGTCGGCAGAAGAACGTTCTCGTGCAGCAAAAGCCGCCAAAGGTCATAAAGGCGAAGCGGTACTTTCTAAAGGCAAGAAAGTACCGGAGGGCGGTTCCTTCTATTGAGCTTTTGTTATTGCAAGGGCAACGACACTGGGAGCGCCGGGAGTGCCTTTTTCGCGACTAAAGTCGCTCCTACAGTGATACGCAGGACTTGTGGGAGCGACTTTAGTCGCGAATGGCTCGCTTGGCAGCTAGCGTCAGGAAACGCGTTAATGCGCGCAGCTTTTAGCAAAGCTCGCAGATATTAAAACAAACGATCGACGGCCATTTTCGGCTTAATCGACACCTTGAACGACAGATTGGAGCGAGCAGTGTCAGTTACCCACATTAATGCGAACATTATCGAGTCCCGCACTGAGTCAACCGAGCAGCCAGACTGCGGGCTTGGCCACGCCTGTCAGTTCTGTCCGCGTGAGCCGGAGTGCACGCTGAACAAGCCGCGCCACGAGAAGCTGCTGATTGAGTCGCGGCTTGAGCGTATCGATCAAATTGTGCTGGTGATGGCTCATAAGGGCGGCGTAGGGAAAAGCACTGTATCTGCTAATTTAGCTGCCGGTCTGGCGGCACGCGGCTATCGCGTTGGCGTTGCCGACGCCGATATCCACGGCCCCAACCAAAGCCGTTTCTTCGGCTTCGTCGGCGCGCACGTACGCGTCACCGAGCAGGGGCTGGGTACTTGTGACTTCGAAGCGGCAGCGCTTGAGCATCCTATTAAAGTCGGCTCGCTGGGCTTTCTTATGGAGCGGGACGACACGCCCATTGTCTGGCGCGATGCCTACAAGCACGACTTCATGCATCACCTGATCGGCTCCTTCGACTGGGGCGAACAGGATTTTCTGCTGATCGAAATGCCGCCCGGCACCGGCAACGAATTGATTACCCTGTGCGATATGCTTGAGAGCGCCAATGTATCAGCGCTGCTGGTCACCACCCCGCAGGAAGTGGCGTTAATGGACAGCCTGAAAGCGGTGCGCTACTGCCAGGACCGCCAGCTACCCGTGCTCGGCGTGGTCGGCGTGGTCGGCGTGGTCGGCGTGGTCGGCGTGGTCGGCGTGGTCGGCGTGGTCGAGAATATGTCGGGCGTTACCTGCCCGCATTGCGATGGCGAGTTTCACCTTTTCCCGCACGAGGCGCTGGCAGAGCGGTTGGCAGAAGTCGGCCTGGAATCCCTCACCCGGATTCCTCTGGACGCCTATATCGCTCAGGGCTCTGATGAAGGCAGCCCCGATATACTGGCACGCCCCGAAGCCGTGGTGGCGGGTGCATTCCAACCGGTCATCGATGCTTGCGTAGAACATGCACGCACGCAGTTTGCCAAGTCAGCCGTGCAGTCGCTGAACGGCGTTTTCGATGAGAATCTCGAGTCCCCACTGTTTGAGCAAGCGCTGGAAGGTTTGGCACCCGAGCAGGGCGATGCAATGTGCGAACAATTGAAGAATATGCTCGGTAGTGAATCGCAGCGGCTTGCTGGCAACGGCAGCGCTCACAGCGACAGCGACACCAACAAACGATGAAAACTGCAGCCCCATCAAGGAGCACTATGAGGAACCCAACAAACGAGACCGACGTCCCTACAAACCCGTCGCGGCGAGGCCTGTTTCGTAATCTCGCCAAAGTGGGTGATCCCAACGCGCCTTATCGCGCGCCTTGGAGCCGGGTGCCCGATATAGGCACCGTGGAAGGTGATGTGTTATGGGCCGGCTGGGCTTCGGCCAACGAAATCTTCGTCATTGGTGACGAAGGCAGAATTCTACATTTTGACGGCGCTGCCGATGCATGCAATCTGGGGTCGCAATCGCGACGTTGAGAATACCCCGCTATTTGCCATTACCGGCGACGCGGCCGGCCGCGCCTGGGCTGTGGGCGATGACGGGATTATCCTCGCCTTCGACGGTCAGGCATGGGAGCAGCAGACCAGCGCGATTCAAGCCAACCTACGCGGCATCACCTGTACAGAGAGTGGACAAATATTTGCCGTCGGTGCCGGAGGCGTGGTTATTAGCAGTGCCGGTGAAGGCCTCTGGGAGGCGCTGTATAACATCTGGGGCGTCGATGATACGCATATTCTGGCGATCGGCGATTTTGGTTTGGTGCTGCGTTGGAACGGTGAAAATTGGGCCGAGTTCTATGCCGGCACCGAGAACTTTCTGTTCGATATCTGGGGCGATGCGCTGGACAATATATTTATCGTCGGACTGTCCGGAACGCTGGCGCATTTCGACAGCAAACGCTGGAACCTGACTCCAACGCGCGCCCGCGACGACCTGATGGCCATTGACGGTATACCTGGCTATGGCCCCTACGCCGTGGGCACCCAGGACAATATCCTGCACTACGACGCTGGACAATGGCAGCCGGAAGTTTCGCCAACTACGGCAGGCCTGCGTGCCGTCTGCGCGTGCGCCAACGGTATCGTCTATGCGGCCGGTAACTAGTACCCCTTCCAGGTGATATTGCCTAATGCAGCGTTAAGCAGGCCGTTCTCTGCAAGGCGCACTGGTGAAGGCATAGCGGGCCTACGTCGAACCAGTGCAACGCAGCAGAGGGCGGCCTGCTTAGCACCCTTCGGGTCATCCCAAAAGCGGCACATTGTTTCGTTGTTTCCCCTCAACATAGACCCACTATGCTTTCGGGAAAACGCCTCGCACTGTTCCGCTTTTGGAATGACTGCATTAGGCAATATCACCTGGAAGGGGTACTAGGGCACCATATTAAAAAAACGTGTATCTATAAAGGAGAGTCTGCAATGAGAATATTGATATTGGTATTGATACTTGGAATTTCCGTGACCGCAGCGTCTGAAGAGGCGAAGGGAGACGCTAAGGACGAGGCAAAAGGAGATGCGAAAGCCGGGGCTGGAAAAGTTGCTGTCTGCGTCGCATGTCATGGCGAGGGCGGCAAAAAGCCAGCCGCTCCCATTTATCCTCGCCTCGCCGGGCAGACGAGTGAGTATCTGGCAAGCTCTTTAATAGCGTATCGCGAGGGGCAGCGACAAGGCGGCATGGCCGCCATGATGAGCCCGCAGGCCGCGACGCTCTCTGATGAGGATATTGCCGATATTGCTGCTTACTATGCGCAAGTTAAGGATGGGCCAGAAGCAGAAGCAGAACCCGAGTCAAAGTAACGCTAAATTAGAACGCATTTTGCCGCAGAGCGGCCACCACTAACTTAGTGGCGGCCCGCAGCGGCTTCATCTATCCGCCAGCGTACCTTGTATACTCACTTCCCTAATGCGCCTTGCACCGCATCCTGTATCGAGCTAGTCACCGCATTGTGAATGCTGACACTGATATCCGTCATGGAATTGCTCGCCGACGAATAGTTGCCGCCAATATTAGTAACCGTCGCGCCTTCGGCGGCGTAGATTACGTCATTGTCTTGCTGCACCGTAGTGATGTGCTGACTTCTATCGATAAACAGTTGCATCATTCCCGGGGCCGCAGACGCGCCATGTACCGGGTGGCTGAACAAGCTGCTTCGTGCTGAACCACCTGTTATCGCCGCTTGCGCTGCGCTGTCCAGGTTTTTGACTTGCGTCAAATCGTTGATCTTCAATTTAGTTGCCATGATGTTGTTCTCACTGGTTAATCAAAATGGTTAAAAGTATATATCCACTTGCTTATCACCTGTAATGATGCATGCTTCATGCCAACCACTATATACACGGCGCTTACCGACTTATCCATTTGTTATCTAACGATATATTTTTTCGCAGTGCGCCCATACGATCGACTATATAGTGTAATCGTTTGCTATCTGTTGGTCGACACCAAACCTTAAAAGTGATTTGTTGGTAATTGACCATCTAAAAATACGCGCGGCCACAATATTAAAAACCTTCCGTCCATCGACCGAAGCATATTAACTTATTAAATATCATAGTGTTATAGAATTAAAACGTAACTTCTCAATAAGCCGGGGCAGCACCGGGTAAGCAACCACTATCCGGCTGCTGTACTCCGGCGAATGAGTTCAGACAACGGTGGAA
>RCMY010000830.1_pt1 | contig 29598 bp, 28 predicted proteins | sample 2041341 | NCBI WGS metagenome assembly RCMY01 (sample SAMN09708234, study PRJNA481090) | Marine sediment metagenome, whole genome shotgun sequencing project. | reverse complement strand
GCCAGGACTGCTTCGACGTCGTCGTCGGTGACCTCGATGGACAGGGCGATGAAGCCGCGGCGAGCGATGTAGATCCCGGTGTCGAGCAGGTGGAAGAACAACAACTCCTTCCATCGATCATCGGCATCGACGAGATCACTGGCCGAGGCGACCGGCCCCGCGGTCCCGTGCACGTTCATGAGCGACGCGGTGCCGGTGACGCACATCGGAATGTCGTGCGCTGTAAAGGTCTCGTTGAGTCGGGTGCGCAGTTGCTCGCCGCGGGCATTCGTGTCGGCGAGCCGTTCGGCTGTCAGGACCTCGGTCAGGGCAGCGACGCCGGCAGCCATCGAGGTGACATTGTTGTTGAAGGTGCCGGCGTGCCCGAGCGTTCCGCCCGCTATCGGGTCGAAGGCGCGCATCACGTCACGCCGTCCACCGAAGGCGCCGAAGGTCAGCCCGCCGGCGAGGTACTTGCCGAGTGTGGTGAGGTCCGGGGTGATGCCGAGCACTTCCTGTGCGCCGCCGGGAGCGAAACGCGAGGTCATCACCTCGTCGAAGATCAGCAGTGCGCCGGCATCAGAACACAGGTCACGGAGCGCGCCGAGGAACTCGGGGTCGCCGGGGATGCATCCGCCGGAACCCTGCATCGGCTCGACGAGGACCGCTGCGATGTCCGGACCGTGCCCGTCGAATGCTTGACGCGCTGCAGTCGTGTCGTTGTACGGCAGGATCAGCCAGTCGTGGGGCACGTTGACCGGATTGGTCCCGGCGCCGAAGGTGAGCACGCCGCCGTGATAGCCGTTGGCGAACACCACGATCTTCGACCGGCCGGTGTGGTGGGTGGCGAGTGCGAGGGCCATCAGGTTCGCCTCGGTGCCGGAGTTGGTGAATCGCAGCTGCTCGAGTGACGGGAACCGATCGACGAGCAGTTCGGCGAATCGGACCTCGTCGTTGTGCACCGTGCCGAGCGCCCAGCCCGATTCGAGTGCGCGTCGGGCGGCATCGAGCACTGGTTGCGAGGAGTGGCCGAGCAGGCCGGCGGTGTAGTTGCCGAGCAGATCGAGGTAGCGGTGGCCGTCGACGTCCCACAGGTATTGGCAGGCGGCGCGTTCGACGCGGAACGGGAACGGACTGAACTGGAGGACCGAGCGGGTGTTCCCGCCGGGCATCACCGCGCTGGCGCGGTCAGCCCATTCGGCACTGATCGGCCGCTGCGCGACGTAGTGCGCACGTGCTGCAACGAGGGCACCATCCAAGTCCACGGTTGCATCTTTCCACGCACGATCCGTTGACCCGCCGTTCTGAGGCTTTCGTGAGGTTCTTGCAGTCACTGACGGCAAGAACCTCATGAAAACGGTGGAGGCGCGCCCGACGCGGTCAGTGGCCGGAGTCGGCGAAGCGGGCGATGTCGGCGCGGTGGCCGGCGACGACGATGAGGTCGTTGGCTCCGAGCACCGTGGCGCTCTCCGCGTAGGTGAACGCACCGTCGGCGGGCTTGATGCAGACGATCGTCACCTTGTAGTCACGACGCAGGTTCGTGTCGCCGAGCGGCTCGCCGACGAGCCACGGTGGTGTCACGGCTTCGATGAGCACGAAGTCCTCATCCAGTGCGAAGTACTCGATGAACTCCTGCGTCAGCAGATGCGCGACGCGTTTGCCCATCTCGGCCTCCGGAAACACGACGTTGTGCGCGCCGACGCGCGTGAGGATGCGTCCGTGCGGTTCGGTGAACGCCTTGGCCCAGATGTTCGGGATCTCGAGGTCGGCGAGTGCTGCGGTCGTCAGGACGCTTGCTTCGACGTCGGCGCCGATGCAGACCGCCACGGTGACCGCATCGGCCACGCCCAGTTGGCGCAGTGCCTGCATGCTCGTCGTGTCGGCTTCGGCGACATGGGTGAGGAGGCCACTGTGTTCCTGGACGCGGACCGGGTCGGCGTCGATGCCGAGGACTTCGTGGCCCATGTCGATGAGCGTGCAGGCGAGTGACGATCCGAACCGGCCGAGACCGATCACGATGAATTCGCCTTCGTGGGTGACGTCGCGGCGCAACCCGCGCAGCATCGTGTGAATCGTCTTGTCAGCCAATGATCGGTCTTTCTTCTGGAAGTCGGTAGGCGCGGGCGCTCGTGCGCAGGGCAATGGCGGTGGCAAAGGTGACGGGGCCGACGCGACCCGCGAGCATGACGAGCACCAGCATCAGGTGTCCAAAGGTACTGATCGAACCGGTCACGCCGGTCGAGAGCCCGACGGTGCCGAATGCCGAGGATGCCTCGAAGAGTGCCGGAGTGAGCGCCAAGCCGTCGCTGGCCATCAAGACCAGCGACATGGTGACGACCAGCCCGATCGAGAGCAGCACGATGGTGATGGCCTGACGGATCATGGCGGTCGGCAGCCGGCGGCTGAACACGTGCACGTCGCGTTCGCCGCGGATCTCGGACCAGAGCACGAAGCCGAGGACCGCGAACGTGGTGACCTTGATGCCGCCACTGGTCGACGCGGGCCCGGCGCCGATGAACATCAGTGCCGACACGATGAACAACGTGGGTTCGTTCATCGCGCCGAAGTCCACGGTGTTGAAGCCAGCGGTTCGCGGGGTGACGCCCTGGAACCATCCGGCGAGCAACTTGTCGCCGAGGTCGAGCGACCCGAGGGTGTCCGGGTTGGTCCATTCGAAGGCGAGCACGACGGCCGGGCCGACCACGAGGAGCACGGCGGTCGCGAGCAGGGTCACCTTGATGTGCACGCTCCACGGCCTGAGCCGGACGCTGCCGGTACCGGCGCTCGCGCCGGTCCGCATCCGACGGCGGCGGTAGATCTCGACCAGGATCGGGAACCCGAGGCCGCCGATGATGAAGCCGACGGTGATGGAGAGCACGATGACCGGGTCGGCGACGAACTGGGAGAGGTTGTCCGAGTACAGCGAGATGCCGGCGTTGTTGAACGACGCGACAGCATGGAAGACGGCCGAGTACAGAGCTGCACCGGCGCTGTTCTCGTAGCCGGCCTGCCAGAACCGGACGAACAGTACGGCGGCCAGCGTGCCTTCGACGGCGATCGTGATGCGAGCGATGGCACCGATCAGTGTGCGGAGTTCTCCGATGTCGATCGCGCCGATCTCGGCTTGGGCGAGCATCCGCTGACGCAGCCCGACGCGACGGGAGGCAACGAGGGCCAGCACCGACCCGACGGTCATGATCCCGAAGCCGCCGACCTGAATCAGTGCGAGCAGCACCAATTCGCCGAACAGCGAGAACGTGGCGATGTCGACGGTCGCGAGTCCGGTCACCGTCGTCGCCGATGTCGACATGAACAGTGCATCCTCGAGCCCGAGGCCAGTCGTGCCGTCGACTGCCAGCGGCAAGAGCAGGAGCGCAGTGCCGAGGCTGATCAGGAGTGCGAATGCAGCAACGACCTGCCGAGCCGGGTTGCCCACCAGCTGTTGGATCCGCAAACTCGGCACCGCAGGATTGTACGAGCCGAGTGCGTCTCGCAGGCGACTCTCGTTGACCGACGTCGACTCGAACGCGAGAGGACGACGTGAACTCCATGCAGGTCACATCGAATCCGGCAACGGATCCGGTGGGCGGGCGGGGTGGAGAAAGACGCCCTGGTCAAGCCGGAGCGAGGGCTTCGTGCACGATCATGGTCGGATCTGCGTCGAAGTCGGGACGTGGCTCGAGCAACTTGGCCTGGGCGCCGGCGCGTTCCTCGGCGGTGAACTCACGAGTCGTCAGACAGAACTCGACCATGTTCCCCGACGGGTCGTTCAGGTAGATGCTGCTGCAGAACCCGTGGTCGATCTCGAGGACGCGGTGGCCGTGCTGCTGCCACCTGATCCGGTGGCCGTCGAGCGCGTCACGGGTCGGTGCGTCGAAGGCGATGTGGTTGACCCAACCCGGCAGCCCGGCTGCAGCGTTGATGTCGACCTCGTACTCGTCGCCGATGTCCTCGCACGAGATCTCCCAGAAGGCGATCAGGTCCTTGCCCGTACCCCGGTCGCCGCCGATGTCGTCGTCGTCGGTGTTGGTGGCGTAGAAGAAGTGTTTGCTGAACCCCGTGCCCGGGTTCGGGGTGGGCCCGACATGCACCTTGACGAGCTCGAAGCCCATGACATCGGTGTAGAAGGCGTGAGTCGCCGCAGCGTCTCGAGTGGCCAGTGCAACGTGGTGGAAGCCCATGCCGGATTCTCGCGCGCTTCGCGCTTCGGCGTCGTACTGCGGGGGTGGACGGATGGCGGACCGATTGCGGACGGATGGCGGACGGATGGCGGACGGATGGCGGACGGGTGGTGGTGGCTGGAGGCTCGTGGCGGGCATGCTGTGGGCATGTTCCTCGGCGAAGATCTCCTGGCCTACCTGGTCCTCGCGTTCGGCGGGGCGCTCTGTGTCGGGAACTTCCTCGCCGTGGTCAAGCCGCCGGAGCGTCAGCTCGATGACGGCAACCTCCAACGCGCACCAGTCGGTCGGAGCCTGCTCTACTCAGGCATCGGCCTCGTGGCGGCGGTGTGGGCCCTTGCATCGCTGCTGAGCGGGTGATCGCCTCACTGATCAGCGGCTGAACGGACCGTCGGGGCCAGGCACAAACGGTCCTTCGCCCAGCAGATCACCTCGAGTGATTGATCTCAGCCCTTGGACATCAGGCTGATGTTGACGACGTGGTCGTCGCCGGAGTCGTAGCCGTTGATGTTGATCACCCAGAAGTTGTTCTCGTAGGAGCGCTGCGCCGTCGTGCTGCCGTCGGCTGACTGATCGAAGCGACCGGTCTCGGTGAAGCCGGATGATGCGATGCTGCCGAGCCAGTCATCGGTGTACTCCACGGCGCTGCCCGAGGGGCTGCCGATGACGGTCATGAGGACCTCACCGTTCTCGGCGATGTACGAGCCACCTTCGACCTGGAGGCCCTCGGGGCGGGGGATCTCGCTCGGCCATTCTTCCGGGATGTCGGTGACGATGCGGAACACGGACTCGCCGTCCTCACCTTGCATGAGCACCTCGCCATCGTCGCCGCTGACATTCAGGACCGGATCGCCCTCGGCGTTGCTGACGGAGAGGCCGTCGTCGCTGGCGCTGCCGGTGAACACCGAGCCGTCCTGGTCGGTGACGACGAAGTTGCCGTCCTCGTCGACGGCGAAGCTGCCGTCCTCTGTCTGGATGGAGAAGCTGCCGTCGCCGCTGTTGAAGTCCAGGTCGACGTTCTCGCCGCTCTCGGACTCGATGATGCGCTCGGCGCCTTCTTCGGTGATCTTCTCGGCGATCGCGCCGCAGGCGCTGAACGCGAGGCAGGCGCCGATGACGGCGGTGATCTTGAGGCTGTTCGTGAGGTTCTTCATGGTGAGGTTCTTTCTGCTGGTGACCGCCCTGGTGACAGTTGGGTCCGCGTGTGCTTGTCACTGTGCAAGAGCATCGTCGCAGCGCGACCTTGCACTTTTCTTGCAACGAATCTGCACACTGGTCGGGTGAGTCAGTCCGGACCGTTGCAGATCTCGTTCGTCGAGTCGGCTTCTCGGACCCACACGCTGCCCGAAGCCACGGTCGAAGTGGCGTTCGTGGGCCGATCGAACGTCGGGAAATCGTCGCTGATCAATGCGCTCGCGAACCAGAAGCAGTTGGCTCGAGTGTCGAACACTCCGGGCCGTACACAGTTGATCAACTTGTTCAGCCTCGACGAGGGTGATGGCAAGGCCACGATCGTCGATCTGCCCGGCTACGGCTATGCGAAGGCTGCCAAGTCGATTCGCAACGACTGGCCCGAGATGATCGAGGGCTACCTCCTCGAACGTGACTACCTGGTCATGGTCTTCATCCTGATCGATGGTGAGATCGGCCCGACCAAGCTCGATCAACAGATGCTCGAATGGTTGCGCTACAACGAGGTGCCACACACGGTCGTTGCCACGAAGCACGACAAGGTGAAGTCCTCCAAGCGGGCGACGCGCAAGAACGACTTGGCCGCCGGTTGCCAGTTGGAGAAGGGCGACATCGTCTGGGCGAGCGCCAGCAAGGGCGTCGGCATCGACATGGTCCGCAGCCTCGTGCGCAGCCACCTCCTGAGCTGATCGAGGAGCTGACGGTCACGTCGTGCCTGGCACAACGTGACCGGTGGGGGTTACCGATGGGTAGCTGCGTAGCTTGGCCGGCATGACGGTTTCTTTTCCTGTAACGAGCGTTGGCGTGTCGATCACCGGCACCGGGCTGTTCACGCCGCCCGAGTCGATCAGCAATGCCGAACTCGCTGCGTCGCTGACTGCGTCGGTCGAGAAGTGGAACGCCGAGCACGCCGAAGAGATCGCTGCCGGCACACTCACCGAACGCGCTGTGCCCGACGAGGCGTTCATCGTCAAAGCATCGGGTATCGAGTCGCGCTACGTGATGGAGAAGTCGGGTGTGCTCGACCCCGACCGGATGCGCCCGCGCCTCGAAACACGGTCCGAGGACCAACTCGGGATCCAGGCCGAGATGTCGCTGCCTGCGATCCGTGAGGCACTCGCCCAGGCCGGGCGTCAGGACACCGACGTCGACGCGGTGATCGTCGGCTGCTCGAATCTGCAGCGCGCCTATCCCGCTGTCGCGGTCGAGATCCAGGACGCGCTCGGCGCCGGTGGCTGGGGATACGACATGAACGTGGCGTGCTCGTCGGCAACGTTCTCGATGCAGGCCGCCGTCGACGCGTTACGCAACGGGTCGGCGAAGTGCGTCGTCGTCGTCAATCCGGAGATCACCTCGGGGCACAACAACTTCGAACTGCGCGACTTCCACTTCATCTTCGGCGACGCCTGTACCGCCCTCGTCCTGGAGCGGACCGACGACGCAGTCGCTGACGGCGTGGGCGATGAGGCCCATCGGTGGGAGGTGCTCGGTACGAAGCTCGCCACCCAGTTCTCCAACAACATCCGCAACGACTTCGGCTTCCTCAACTCCTCCGAAGTCGACGAACGCGATCCCCACGAGACGGTGTTCCGGCAGAACGGCCAGATGGTGTTCCGCGAGGTGTGCCCGATGGTCGCTGCCCACATCACCGACCACCTCGGTGCACTGGAGTTGGACGCGACGGATGTCCGTCGCTTCTGGCTGCACCAGGCGAACCTGAAGATGAACCAGCTCATCGCAAAGGGCGTGCTCGGTCGGGTCCCTGACGAGAACGAAGCGCCCGTGATCCTGAACGAGTACGCCAACACCAGTTCGGCTGGCTCGGTCATCGCGTTCCACAAGCATCGGAACGACTTGGCAGCAGGCGATCTCGGTGTCATCTGTTCCTTCGGCGCCGGCTACTCGGTCGGCAGCGTGGTGGTCCGCAAGTCCTGACGGTCGCGCAGTTTCGTGGCTCGAAGCCTGACAGGGCGACCGTCAGCGTCCACACTGTGGGTGTGACTGACTTCGCGGTGCGTGCTGAGGGCCTCGTCAAGGCCTTCAAGTCGACCCGTGCGGTGGACGGTGTCAGCCTCGATGTGCCACGCGGGGCGATCTATGGATTGCTCGGTCCGAACGGCGCCGGCAAGACGACGACGGTCCGGTTGCTGACCACGCTGCTCAAGCCGGACAGCGGCCACGCGACGATCGACGGCATCGACGTCGCTCGTCACCCGGGCGCCGTTCGGGCTCGGATCGGATTGACCGGTCAGTACGCCGCAGTCGAGGAACGCCTGACCGCCCGCGAGAACCTGGACCTGATCGGGCGGCTCTACCATCTGCCGCGCAACGACATCCGCCGCCGCGGCGACGAACTGCTCGAACGCTTCGAACTGACCGAGGCAGCACGACGAGTGGTGAAGGGCTACTCGGGGGGCATGCGGCGTCGGCTCGACATCGCCATGAGCCTCATCGCGCGTCCGTCGGTGCTGTTCCTCGACGAGCCCACCACCGGGTTGGACCCGCGCAGCCGGCTGGCGATGTGGGAACTGATCGAGGAACTCGAGAACGACGGCACGACCGTGCTGCTCACGACCCAGTACCTCGACGAGGCGGATCGGCTGGCAGAGCAGATCGTGGTGATCGACGCGGGCAGGGTCATTGCACAGGGCACTGCCGACGAGTTGAAGGACCAGATCGGAGGCGACCAGTTGTCGGTGTCGATCTCGACGGCGGACAACCGGGACCAGGCGATTGCCGCACTCGAACCGTTGACCGTCGGCGTCATCGATGTCGATGCCACCGGAACCCGGCTGCGAGCCTCGATCCGCTCCGGCGACCGGACGGTGCCGCGGGCGATCCGAGCACTCGACGACGCCGGCGTCGACGTCCTCGATGTCGAAGTCCGCCGGCCGACGCTCGACGACGTGTTCCTCCGCCTGACGGGCAAGCACGCGACCGACGATGCGGCCCTCGTGGCCTCCGAACCTGGTCGCAGTGCGGAGACGGACAGTCGGTCGTGAACAGCCGCCGCGACCAGTCGGTCCATCCGTCGCGAGGGTTGAGCCCATCGGACATCCGCGCCGCAGCGCAGTCGATCAACAGACCTCCTGCCGCGACCGGGCCGATCTGGGTCATCCGCGACTCGTGGACCGAAGCCACTCGCCACCTGCGCATCGTGCCACGCAACATCGAACTGATCATCTACGCCACGATCCAGCCCGTCATGTTCGTCCTGCTGTTCGTCTACGTGTTCAGTGGTGCGATCGAGGTGCCGGGCTTCGAGGACTACAAGCAATTCCTGGTCCCGGGCGTCTTTGCCCAGACCATCGTGTTCGGGTCGTCGTTCACGTCGCTCGGTATCGCCGAAGACATGCAGAAGGGCTACATCGATCGGTTGCGGTCACTGCCGATGGCGCGCTCCGCGGTGCTGCTCGGTCGGACCTTCAGCGATCTGCTCCGCAACGTTCTCACCTTCTTCGCCGGGCTCGCAGTTGCGTATGCCGTCGGGTTCCGGATCGAGGGCTCGCTGTGGGAAGCATTCGTGGCGACGGCGTTGCTGTTGGCGTTCAGCTATTCGCTGTCGTGGATCCAGGCGCTGATCGGGTTGTCGATCAACTCGGTCGAAGCAGCGAACTCGGCCGGATTCGTGTGGATGTTCCCGTTGACGTTCGTGTCGTCGGCCTTCGTCGATCCGTCGCAGATGCCCACCTGGCTGCAACCCATCGCACGCAACAATCCGTTCACCATCGCGACCAATGCATGTCGGGCGCTCTACAACGGACTGCCGCCGGGGGACGACGTCTGGGTCACGCTCGCCTGGACCGCAGGCATCACCGCAGTCTTCGCATGCGTTTCGATCCGCAAGTTCTCCCGCTCCACCGCTGCCTGAGGACGAGTTGGTGCCTGGCACCAACTCGTCCTCAGGTGGTCGTGAAGCCCTGACGGACCGAACCGGACTCGCCGCGTAGGGCCTCGAGGGGGTCGCGGACGTCGTCGATGTAGCCGAGGGCGTAGGCCCCGATCCGGTAGCCCATGAGACGGAGTAGATCGTCATCGAGTGTCTGCGCGACTTCCCGGGGCACCGAGAGGTACTGGTTCTCCTCCTGGCGGAGCCAGCCGACGTTGTAGGTGATGTTCAATCCGACTCGGGTGGCGTCGGACTGGTTCGCTCCGCCGCCGTGGTACACCTTGCCGGTGTAGAGCAGGCAGGAGCCCTTCGTCATCTCGGCCGGGACGCTCTCGTCGATCGTGCGTCCGAGGTCGACCGGGTCAGCCTGGCTGCCGGGAATGAGCCGGGTGGCACCGTTCTCCTCGGTGAAGTCGGTCATCGCCCAGATCGTGTTGCACTGGACGTGGTGGTCGCTGGGGAACTCGAAGAAGTCGAAGGCCCACTCGTCACGGTGGATCGATTGGGCCGGAGAGTCCGGCCCAATCGAGATGGTCTGGGTGAGGTGGAGTTGGAAGCTCTTGGCCTGGTGCAGCAGCTGGCCGGTGACGTCGAGGATCGTCGGGTGCTGGATCAGGTCGTGGCTCGACGCCGAACGTGCGACGAGGGCACCGGTTCGGCGGGTCTGCTTGCCGGTGAAGCTGTCGCCGCCCATCGGTGTCGCATCGATGTAGGGCTGCATCTCGTCGCGGATGGCGTCGAACTGGGCCATGCCACTCGGGAGTGTGGAGGCGAGGTCGTCGATGACGAGTGCGCCGTCGGAGACGAGGATCTCGTGCAGCTCGGCCGCACTCGTGTCGGGTCCAACGTGCTGCACGGTCATGGTCCAACGGTAGTTCGCTGCGAGACGGGTCGCAGTGGCGCGACCCGTCTCGAGAGTCGGGTCGATGATGGCCACGGCGTCTCACCGCAAGCACCCGGGCGCTGAATCCGAGCGACGAACCCGAGACCGAGTTGCGGCACCGGAACCCTCGCTTGCCTGCTCGCAGCGACCGTCACCTCTGTCACGGGGATCGATCCGGCGGGCGCGTCGCTCGACGTTGCGCGCCAGAAGCCCGGCGCCGAAGCGGTCCGATGGCTGCTCGGCGATGCGACGGTGCTGGCCGACCACGTCCCGCGGACATCGATCGACCTCGCAGTGATGACCGGCAACGTCGCTCAGGTCTTCCTGACTGATGACGATTGGAACGTCACGCTCGCCGCCGTCCACGAGGTGTTGCGGCCAGGCGGGATCCTCGTCTTCGAGACACGCGATCCGAGCCGTCGAGCGTGGGAGCAGTGGACCAAGGGGCACACGTTCCAGCGCGTCGACGTGCCCGGCGTCGGCATGGTCGAAGACTGGGTCGAGGTCACTGACGTGTCGCTGCCAGCTTCGTCTACCGCACCGATCCAGGGGGCAGCCGCGGCCTCGACGATCACTTCGTCCGTGACTTCGATCGCAACATCGGGGCCGAGATCATGGGTCGCAACAAGTTCGGTCCGCAGCGCGGCCCCTGGCAGGACCACGCATGGCAGGGATGGTGGGGCGACACGCCGCCGTTCCACACACCCGTCTTCGTCCTGACTCACCACGAGCGTCCGTCGTTCACGCTTGCTGACACCACGTTCCACTTTCTCGACGCCACTCCCGCTGATGCGCTCGCGCGAGCCAAGCAAGCCGCGAACGGCAAGGACGTCCGACTCGGCGGCGGCGTCACCACGATTCGCGAGTTCCTCGATGCAGACCTGGTCGATGCGATGCACGTCGCCGTTGCGCCAGTCACGCTCGGTCGAGGCGAACGTCTGTGGGAGTCTCCCGCCGAGCTCCGGCAACAGTTCGAGTCCGAGTCGGTGACCAGTGCGAGCGGCGTCGTGCACCACATGTTCTGGCGCTGATCACGGCGGTCACATCGGAGGAACGCGATGGCTGCCGTGCGACCTCGCGCCGTTGCTGACATTCGGAAAGAGGTGACACACGATGCCGTGCCGCCGAGCGATGCCGTGCCGCTGATGGATGCCGTGCCGCTGAGCGCGGCGACTCAGGCGGCGGCGCGGGTCTTGCGCAGGATCGGGTCGACGAGGCCGAGACCCTTGTCGGCGAGCCACATGACCTTGCCCGCAGCACCCGGCGTCTGATTGTCGACCAGGTTGCCCATGACCGCGAGCGTGATCTTCGCGATCGATTCGGTGCTGACCGACAGCGCCAAGCCGGGCTTCAGGATCCAGGGGTGGCCGATCAGGAACGAGAACCGACGGCCGGTGCGCAGGAACGCATCGAACTGCTCGCCGACCATGACGTCGTAGCGGGCGGGTGCCGTGCCCGGATTCTCGATGAAGAGGTCGACGGCGAGCATCCCGCTCTCGAGGCCGTAGTCGATGCCCTCACCGTTCATCGGGTTGACGAGGCCCGCCGCATCGCCGATCGCGACCCAGCCTGGACCGTGACGCTTTTGCGTCGACATCGGCAGTCGCCACGCACGGGCTCGCTCGAGGTTGGGGCCGAGGTCCCAATCAGGCATCACCTGGTTGCGGTAGTTCTCGAGCATCTTGTTGAGGTTCAGTTTCTTGAACCCCTTCATCGTCGACAGCGCACCGCACCCGATGTTGACCGTGCCGTCGCCGGCGGGGAACATCCACCCGTAGCCGGGCACGGCCTTGCCGTCCTCGCCCTTGAGTGAGAGCAGTGCTTCGAGGTGCACATCGTCGTGGCGCGGCGTCTCGGCGTAGGTGCGGATGGCCAACCCGAAGGTCTCGCCTTCGACCCGATCTGCACCGAGCATCTTGGCGACCTTGCCGACGGCACCGGCTGCGACGATCGTGAGGTCGGCGTGGATCTTGCGTGCGGTGGGCCCGTCGCCGGCCTCGACACCGAGCACGCGGTCGCCATCCATGATCGGCAGTGCGGTGGTCTCGTAGACCATCTCCGCGCCCGCGGCGGCGGCGGCATCCATCAGCGCCGTGTCGAGCCGACGGCGTGGCCACACCGCACCGTGGTTCGGGAACCGGTCGGTCGTCGGCCAATCGAGCTCACGCACCCGCTTGCCGGCGATCATCCGCAAGCCCCTGATGTGGTGGGCATCGTCGAGGGGAATCTCGAGTTCGTTCAGGGCACCGATGGCACGCGGTGTGAGACCGTCGCCGCACACCTTGTCGCGGCCGTGCTTGCCCTTCTCGAAGACGATGACGCGCAAGCCTGCCCGTGCGGCGCGGATCGCGGCGGCAGTGCCGGCGGGGCCGCCGCCGATCACGGCGATGTCGTACTGCTCGGGATTCACCCTCCTACCGTGCCCCGTTTCGCGGAGAAAAGCACTGTCGACCCGGTGGTTCGTGGTGTGATCCGCGGCGCACCCCACAGTGTTGCGGCCCTGCAAGCGTGGTGGCGAGAAGTCTTTGTCGAATCTTGTGGATTCCGCGCCAAGGCCTTCACCTGGGTCCTCTTTCATGGTGGATGTCAGCCCGTCTGACAACAGCAACACCCCCCGAAATCCCCCCCAACCCACCAATCCCAAATCCCCCCAAACATCAAACTGAGAGAGAGCACATCATGTACAAGCGCATCCGTACCGGACTCGTCAGCACCGCCCTCGTCGCCGGCAGCTTCATCGGCGCCGGCGTCGTCAGCGCCCAGGTCGACGACACCACACCGACCGACACCTCGACCCAGCAGCCTGCCGACGAGACCCCGGCAGATGAGACCCCGGCAGATGAGACACCCGCCGATGGTGAACACGGTCCCCGCGGCGAGCGTGGTGCCGAGTGGGCACAGGCAACTGCTGACCTGCTCGGTATCGACGTCGACGATTTGCGTGCCGCTCTCCAGGACGGCCAGACCCTCGCGCAGCTCGCCGAGGCCAACGGTGTCGACGTGCAGACGATCATCGATGCCCAGGTCGCGGCGAAGACCGAACAGATCAACGCTGCCGTCGAAGCAGGTCGTCTGACCGACGCCGAGGCTGCTGAGAAGCTGGCCGGCCTCGTCGAGCAGGTGACCACCGCCGTCAACGAAGGCGGCTTGGGTCACGGCGAGCGCGGCAACCGCGGCAACCGCGGCGAACGCGGCAACCGCGGCGAACGCGGCAACCGCGGCGGCCGCGGCGGAAATGGCGAGCAGGCGCAGGCAACTGCCGACCTCCTCGGCATCGACGCGGCCGAACTGCAGACTGCACTCGAGGGTGGTCTGACACTCGCCGAAGTGGCGGAGGCCAATGGTGCCGACGTGCAGGTGGTCATCGATGCACAGGTCGCCGCAGCGACCGAGCGGATCGATGCGTCCGTCGAGTCGGGCCGTCTCACCGCCGACGAGGCAGCTGAGAAGCTCGCCGATGTCGAAGAGCGTGTGACCTCCGGCGTCAACGAAGTCCGTCCCGAGCGCGGTGAGCGCGGTGAGCGCGGCGGTCGTGGCGGACGTGGCGGCGCACCGGCAGCCGACGTCGCCGAGACCGACGGCTGAACACGGCGCCAATCGGCCCGAGGGGTTCTGACGCACACCGGCGTTCAGAACCCCGCGGGTCACGGCGTCGCGTCACCTACGATCGGCGAGGCGCCGAACACGACAACGCCAGCACACCCTCTGCCCGAACACCCAGACCCCCTGCTGAGAGCCCGACATGTCCGCATCACCTGTCATCCTGATCGCTGAAGACGACCGACAGATCCGTGAGGCACTCGACCGCATCCTGCGCTTCGAGGGCTACGAGACGGTCCTCGCCAACGACGGCGCCGCTGCACTCGAAGCCTTCGACGCCCACCCACCGGACGTGGCCCTGCTCGACGTGATGATGCCCTTCGTCGATGGGCTCAGCGTCGTTCGCAAGCTCCGCGATCGTGGCAACCGCACCCCGATCCTGATGCTCACTGCGCGACACGAGACCTCGGACCGCGTTGCAGGGCTCGATGCAGGTGCCGACGACTACCTCGCCAAGCCATTCGAACTCGACGAACTCCTCGCCAGGGTGCGCGCACTGTTGCGCCGCACGGACCACAGTGATTCGATCACGCTGCGCTGCGGGAACCTCCTCCTCGACCCTGGCAAGCGTCTCGTCACTCGGGGCGACGATGTCGTCGAACTCACCCGGACCGAGTTCGAGATCCTCCACACGCTGCTGAGCAACGTCGAGATCGTCCTGTCGCGCAGCCAGATGTACGAATCGATCTGGGGGTACGACTTCGAGACGAATTCCAAGTCGCTCGACGTGCACATCGGGTACCTCCGCCGCAAGCTCGAAGCCGGCGATCACGAGCGGATCATCCACACCGTCCGTGGCATCGGCTACGTGGCACGTGCGGGTGACGCAGCGTGACACTTCGCTCGCGCCTGGCTCTCCTGTTCGGCTTCGTCGCGCTCGCAGTGAGTGTGGTCGTCGGAGCATCGTCGTACCGGGCCACGAGTAGCGAGGTCGCCTCGTCGACCGACGAATTCCTGCGTGCCCGTGCAGTCGACATCGCCGAGGGTGCTCGGGTGAATCCGCGCGATCGGCGGCCGCAGCGGCAGAACGGCGACGACAACGCGGTGCCGAACCTCTCCTTCGATCCTGATGCGATCGTGCAGAGCACCAGTGCTGACGGAAACATCAACGGCACGAGCGGTGGCGACCTTCCCGTCACCGATGCGACTCGACGCATGATCGACGCGAGTCCGCTCGTCATCCGCCCGCAGCTGGGGCTCTTCGAAGACGTGGTGGTCGATGGTGAGTCGTATCGAATGTTCTCACTCGCCGTGCCGAGTGGGGGAGCGATCCAAGTGGCCCGTTCGACTGCGGAGGACGACGACCTCCTGGGCAGCCTGATCACCAGGTTCGGACTCATCGCTGCCGCAGCCACCGTGGGTGCGTCGCTGCTCGGATGGTGGATCGCTCAGCGGACCACCCAGCCACTCCGACGCCTCGCCGAGGTCGCGGCGACGGTGGCAGACACCCGTGACTTCTCCATCGAGGTCCCCGTCGAACGGTCCGACGAGATCGGGACCCTCGCGACCAGCCTCCGAACGATGCTGACCGCGCTGGAGACGAGCCGCCGTCAGCAGCACAGCCTCGTGCAGGACGCCAGCCACGAACTCCGCACACCACTCACGAGCCTGCGGGCCAACGTCGCCCTGCTCGAACGGATCGAAGGGTCCGGTGCAACCGTGGCTCCTGCGGATCGTGCAGCGGTCCTCACTGCGATCTCTGCAGAGGTCGCCGAGTTGGGGTCGTTGTTCGACGAGCTCGTCGACCTCGCTGCCGACAGCGACGATCGTGACGCACCCCTGGTGGAACTGCGGCTCGACCAGGTCGTCGAGCGTGCGGTACAGCGGTGGGAGCAGCGCACGGATCGCGTCATCGAGGTGCGGACCGAGCCGGTCACGATCAAGGGGAACGACGTGATGCTCGAACGGGCCGTCACGAACCTGATCGGCAATGCCCACAAGTTCAGCCCGCCCGAGACACCGATCGAGGTGGTGGTGGAGATGGTCGTCGTCGGGATACAGAACGGTGGCGCGCCGCGCGGAGCACGGTCCGTGGGAGTGTCGGTACGCGATGGCGGTCCCGGCATCCCGGTGGCTGATCGAGCCCGAGTGTTCGATCGCTTCCATCGCGCCGAAACGACGCGGACCATGCCGGGCTCCGGCCTCGGGCTGGCCATCGTGGCGCAGATCGTCGAGCGTCACGGTGGTGAGGTGTGGGCCACCGAATCCGACCGTGGCGGTGCCGACGTCGGTTTCCGCCTGCCAGTCGTCGACGACTGATCGAGCCACATCGGGGTCAGGCACGAACGTGACGCGCTCCCTCACATCGGGGTCAGGCACGAACGTGACGCCCGGTCGGCGATTCGGGGCTGCGACACTGAGCGGGTGTCCCCTCAGCATCTGCAGACCGAGCCCCCGCACGACCCGATCGGTGACAGCTTGCGGATCTTCGTCGGGGAGCTGCTCACGAATGCGATCGTCGCACTCGTCCACACCCCGATCGGTGCTGCGGACCCGCCAGCGCCCGAGTCCGTCGACGCGGTCATCGCGTCGGCCTCGGCTGAACTTGTCGCCGGGTGGACCACGACGCTGACGGTCGGTTTCGGTGCCAAGTCTGCGTCGCGGGTGGAATCCGTCCCCGAGGCGCTCAGGGCGTTGCCGCAGGCAGCGCTGCGTGCCGGCGCGCGCTTCTCGTCGCTGGCGGAGTCGCCGTTGAGCCCGTCGATGGAGCGGGCACTGCGCGACACGGTGGTCGTCGAACTTCTCACCCAGCACCAGGTCGACGCCGTCGCGACCGTCGAGCGGGTCGAATGCGCCAGCAGCACGTTGCTCGCCGACACCCTCGAGTACCTGATCGAGCTCAGCGGGACGAGGGTGGAGGCGCACAACTTGACCCACGGCGTCGTGATCACCGATGCAATCGCACACGAGCCGCGCCTCCGCGTTCCGTACCCCGCCGGGTTGCGCGATGCGAAGCGCAGTCCGCTGCTGTTCGACGGCCAGCGATCGGTGTTGATCGTCGACCGGGCAGGCCGGGCCCGCACCGAACTGCAAGCGCACCGGCTCGATCGACTCCACCCGAGCAGTGCCTCGCTGCAGTCGGTCGAGCGTGAGTTCGTCGACAGTGGTTCCCTCGTTGCGCTCGCGACCCGTCAGCTGGGCGGCATCGGCTTCTTCCTCCGCGAGGACCGGAGCATCTGGACCTTCGTCGACGGCCAACCCCTCGTCATTCGCCGCGGTGAACACTGGACGGCGTTCCCGCTGTGGCTGGCGAAGGCCATCGGGACGCGTATCGGAGGTGGTGCGGCAGTCGAGCTGATCGTGGGTGCGGCGCTGCTCGTGTCGGTCAAGACCGGTGGTGCGATCTTCGCAATCGTCGACGAGGCGGCATCGCTCGGAGACGTCGTCGCGGCGAAGGATCGATTCGACCTCCGCAACGAACCGGGTGCAGGAGCGGACGACGCTGATGGCGAGCTGCGGCCCGAAACGAAGCTGCACCACCTCATCGACGCCGGCGATCTGGACACCCAGACCCTGGCCCGGCTGGCCGAACTCGACGGCGCCACCGTGCTCGATCGCAACGGCAAGCTCCTCGCCTACGGGGCGATCATCTCGAGCTCGGATAGCGAGCACGAGGGGGCCCGAACGGCCGCTGCCAAGTCGCTCTCGCACCGAGCGTTGGTCGTGCTGAAGGTGTCCGAAGACGGTGACATCACGGTCTTCAGTGACGGTGAGGCCGTCGCCACACTCCTCCCGTCAGGGACTGCCCGTCACTGACCGCTCACCGCCACCAAGTCCCGTCGGGGCCAGGCACAGAGGGGACTCCGCACTCCTCGATCGGCGCCTCAGTCAGGGTGCCGGGAGTGCGGCGAGGACTTGGTCGACCGTCGGGCGAGCGTCGGGTGTCGCGGGCGTGAACACTTTGGTGATCGTGCCGTCCGGCGCCACGATCACGTCGGCACCGAGCTGGCGGACGTCTTCGTGGCTGCGCTGCAAGCGCCTGCCGGCACGCAGGAGCCCCCAGTACATCCGAAGCGTGCCGAGCGACCACACCTGGCGACGCGTGCCGCGCTCGAGGCCGAGCGCGGCGTACAACTCACGATCGACGTCGGTGACGACCGGGAACGACACGCCGAGGTGCTCGACGTACGCGCCGAGATGATCCGGGTCGGTGAAGGTCACGACGGCGACCTCTGCCGCCCCGAACTCATCGAGACGCTCGCTCACGGCGAGCACGTGCTCCTGGCACGGCAGTCAAGCGAGGTGTCGGTGCAGGATCAGGACCAACGGCACCGCTCGCACGCGATGGCCATCGGTGCTCCACCGCTGCCCGGCCGCGTCGACGAACTCGAACGAAGGCAGCCGATCGCCCGCAGTGAGTGTCATGTCGCGAGCGTACGACCCGTGCGGGCGGCGCGAGCGTCGAGGCGGCGCTGCACGATGCGGTCGATCCAGTTCGCGTCCGTGAACGCCATCAAACCGGTGACCATCAGCGGACCGAAGAAGCCGACCACGACGAACACGTCGATGAAGACGTGGAGGCTGATGCCGAGGACGATCAGGAGCGGGCGAAGCGGCTTCGCCCAGAGCAGGAACGCCAAGCCGACTTCGATCAGCAGCGCACCCCAGGTGAGGACGGCGATGATCAGCACGTTGCTCGCCAGCCAGGCGGGCACGTCGAAGCGGGTGATGTCATCGATCCGGAAGACGGTCGAGACCGCCGTGCCGTTGCGCCACAGGTCGCCGCTCTTGGACCAGAATGCGAAGAAGTAGATCATCATCATCTGCAACTGCAGGAGCCGCAGACCCCATGGTGCGATCATCGGCGCGGTGCGCAGTGCCGCTCGGCCGTGGCGGCGCCAACGATCAACCGACAACGCGGCCCCCGTCGGGCACAACGCCAGCAGGAGGGCGAAGTTCCGCAGCACGAGATCGCCGGAGTTGAGGATGACCGGGTTCCTCCGCTGCACGGCGACGAGCACGACGAACGCGAGCAGCAGCCAGAGTGTCGGGCGCCAGCCGACGATGATCGCGAACGCGGCGACGGTGAGCACCGCGAGTGCGACGAAGACGGGTGCGGTGCTGTCGAGTTCGAACCATCGCCACCGGCCCTGTGTGGCGAAGCGGCTGGGCACGAGGGCATTCGAACCGAGCAGGTCCTCGGCGTCGAGCGCCAGGGTGATGGTCCAGCCCAGCAGGATCGTGCCGAACATGATCCGGATGATCGCCAGCGGCCATGCCGGGCGGCGGCGTTCGAACAACCGATCGGTCACCTCGGAGATGTCCATCAGGGCGTCCACACGTAGAACTCGAATTCGTTCTCACTCGTGGCAGCGATGCCGTCAGCGGTGAGCGGAGCGAGGTCGGTCCATCGGCGCAGGAGGCGAACGGTGGTGGGCAGTTGGCCGTCGAGGCGGTTGTTCTCGGCGATCCACGCCGCAGAGGATTCCCAGTAGCGCTCGTTGTCGTCGAGGCGAATCCGTTCCTGCCACTTGCGCCAGCGGTAGCTCCGCAGTGGTCCGATCACGGGGTCGAACTCGGGCACCCTCCATTCGGCAACGGTGCCGCCTTCGAATTCCAGGACCGCCACGACCTCGAGTGCCTGGTCACGGGGGTTCGGGCTGAAGACCGACCAGAACTGATCGAACCCGGCGTCGAGCGACGGAGAGAAGACGATGTCGACGGTGTCGCGTGCGGGGCTGGACGGCAGGTTCGGACCGACGATCCAGACCGACATGACGAAGACGACGACGGTGACGAGGACTTGTCCAGCGCTTGATCCGAGCAGTGCGGTGTGAGCATCCTCGAGGTGCTCTTCCTTGCCCATCTCGCGGACCGTATCCCATGGCTACGATCGCAACGATGACACCCCGAGCCCCATGAGTTACGTGGGGTCAGACCCCACGTAACTCATGGAGCCGGGTCAGGTCTCGAGCTGTCGTGCGAGCGACTCGACCGACTCGATGAACTCCTCGATCATCTCGATGACCACCTGGCCGGAGGTCTTGGTCTGGTTCATCGTGCCGACGATCTGGCCGACGAAGTAGTTGGCGAGCTTCTCGGCACCCGAGCCCTTCGTGTGAGCGGCTCGGTTGATCCGTTTCTGGGCGGCGTCGGTCAGGATCGGCTGCAGCGGCATCCCCAAGGGGGCGGGCCGGTCGTCGCGATCCCACTCCTCGGTCCATGCAGACTTCAGCATCCGAGCGTGCTTGCCAGTGAGCGAACGGGAACGAATCGTGTCCGCCGACGTTGCCGCGAGGAATTTCTGCTTCACGACCGGGTGGGTCTCGGCTTCCTCGGTGGTCAACCACACCGAACCACACCACACGCCCTGCGCGCCGAGCGCCATCGCTGCTGCCATCTGTCGGCCGCGGCCGATGCCGCCAGCACCGAGCACGGGAATGTTCACGGCGTCGACGATCTCGGGAATGAGCACCATGGAGCCGATCTCGCCGGTGTGGCCACCGGCTTCGGAACCCTGGGCGATGATGATGTCGACACCCGCCGCCTGATGCCGTTCTGCGTGCTGCGGCCGACCGGCGAGCGCCCCGATCAGTTTGCCCGCCTCTTTGCACCGGTCGATGAGGAACCCGGGAGGCGGTCCGAGCGCATTGGCGATGAACGACGCATTGCTGGCGAGTGCGACGTCGAGCTGCGGGAGTGCGGCGTTCGCGCTGAACGGCGCGTCGCCGTCGTGGCTCCCGCCCGCGCTCCGAGACGACGTCGTGTCGCCCTCCGGAAGTTCGGGGACGTCGTAGCGTTCGAGGATCTCGTCGATGAACGCACGGTGCGTGTCCGGGATCATCTTCGCGATGTCGTCGAGGGTGTAGCCACCGTCTTCGTCGCCGGCGTATTTGGCGGGAACGATGAGGTCGACGCCGTACGGCTTGTCGCCGATCTCCGCTTCGATCCAGGCGAGGTCGATCTCGAGTTGCTTGGGTGAGTGAGCCACGGCGCCGAGGACACCGAGTCCGCCGGCCTTGGTGACTGCGGCCACGACGTCACGGCAGTGACTGAACGCGAGAATCGGGAACTCGATGCCGAGCATGTCGGTGGCGGCTGTCTTCATCCACTCATCTTGCCGCGCGACGTGTCCCCACGGAGAAGCCGAGCCAGTCACATCGGGGTCAGGCACCTTCCTGACTGGATTCGTCCGTTCGGGGACCGACTCGGGACACACGTTGTGCGAGCATCGACCGATGAGTGATGTCCTGTTCTGCACCGACACGTTCTGGGCCGAGTACGACGACCGGGTGCGCGCGATCGCACCCGGCATCGAAGCGGTGTTGCTCGACGGGGACAAACCGGTGAGCGACGCCGATCTCGAGCGGATCACGATCGCCTCGTTTTCCCACGACGCATGGCCCGAACGGGCGGGCAACTGGTTCGGCGCCGCGATGCGGGCACCCAACCTGCAGTGGCTTCACTCGATGTCGGCCGGCGTCGACAGCCCGGTGTTCGCGGCATTTTTGGAGCGAGGCGTCCGGCTGTCGAACTCGCCGGGGGCGAGTGCGGCACCGATTGCGCGCACCGTCCTGATGTACCTGCTCGCCCTCGCCCGCGACCTGCCGCGGATGATGCGCGCGCAGGCGAACGCCGAGTGGGCATGGGATCGCTGGACCGAACTCGAAGGCCAGCGCATCGCGATCCTCGGCTGGGGGCCGATCGGCCAGGAGATCGCCCGCCTCACCAACGCGATCGGCATGGAACCGACGATCGTGCGCCGCGCTGCTCAGGGCGACGAGCCGTTCTCGGTCCGGCCGCTGTCCGAGCTGCGCGAGATCGCTGCCGACGTCGACGCCCTGGTGGTCGCGCTCCCGTTGAACGACGACACACGGGGTCTGATCTCCACCGAGGTCATCGCTGCGATGCAGTCGCACGCCTTCTTCGTGAACGTCGGTCGCGGTGAACTGGTCGATCAAGCGGCGCTCACAGATGCGCTCGCGGACGGTCGGATCGGTGGTGCGGGCCTCGACGTGACCACCCCGGAACCGTTGCCGGCCGACGACCCGCTTTGGGCCCTGCCGAACGTGATCATCACGCCGCACAACTCGGGCAGCACGACGAGCACCGGTCGCCGGGCGAACGAGATTTTCCTGGCGAACCTGACCGCTTGGACAGCGGATGGTTCCCTCGCCACCGAGACCTGAGGCGCGTCCCCACGCCACTCGCAGGAGTCCCGTTTGTGCCTGGCCCGGACGGTCCGTCGAAGTCCCGTTTGTGCCTGGCCCCGATGGTCCGTTTAAGTCCCGTTTGTGCCTGGCCCCGATGGTCCGTCGAAGTCCCGGCGGTGCCTGGCCCCGATGGTCCGTTGGGGTGGCTTGGAGCGATTCAGAGGGTGCGGTTGCCGACGGTGCTGGTGCCTGTCGACGGTGCGTGCTGCTTGGGACCGATCAGTCGGGCACCGAGATGGTCGGCGACCGTGACGGGTGCGTAGCGCGAGTCGTCGCGGCGATATCCGTCGAGTGGCGCGACGGTGACGTCGAGGTCGGGGTAGTGGAAGTAGGCGACCGATCGCCGGAGCATCGGGTCGGTCCCGTCGCCGCGAAGCGGGACGCGATGCACGGTCGACGGCCATGCGTCGTCGGTCCAGATCGCGAGCAGGTCACCGACGTTGAGGAGCAGCGCACCGGGCTGGGGGATGACCGACTTCCACCGTGTCGCAGCATTGGTTCCGTCAGTGAGGATCTCGAGACCCGGCACGGGGTCGGCGCGCAGGATCGTGAACGTCGTGTAGTCGCTGTGTGCACCCATCCGCTTCTGGCCGGGCTGCGGGTCGGTCTCGTCGGAGCGCCGTTCGTAGCGGATGCACGCCATGGTGTCGGGTCCCGCTGTCGAGCGTCCGGCGAGATCGGGGAGGCCGATGATCTCACCGAAGATCGTGTCGAGGCGTGCCGACAGTGCCGCCATCGCGGTGAGGTAGCGCTTCGTGGCCGCGACGAACGACGGGGCGCCCCTCGGCCACGGTGTCGCCTGGATCAATCGATCCGAACCAGCTCGATCGTCGTGGCCCGAATTGAACGACTCGAACAGATCGGGCGGGCTGGCCTCACCGATCGAGTAGGAGAGGGCCTCACTGCCACGCTGCCGATACCCACGATTGGCAGCGGGGTCGTCGATGACGTGTGCTGCCTTGACGTCGTTCGGCAGGGCGAAGAACTCGTCCATCCCCGCCCACAATCCGTCGGCGATCTCGTCGGGCAGGCCGTGGCCGGTCAACTGGACGAACCCGTCCTTGCGGAATGCTGCGTCGAGGCGGTCTGGAGCGTCGGCCTCGGTGAGGTCCACCGTGTCGATCGTGTTCTTCGTGTCCATCCGCCCAGCCTGCCCCACGCTGCTCGTCACCGCCCAACCCGAAAAATGATGCGTCAGCACCGCCCAGCGGGGATGTTGCTGCACATTTCGGGTGGCGGCCGACGATGATCCGAAAGATGCAGATGCAGCATCGCCATGCAGGGATGTTGCTGCAATTTTCGGGCGAGGACGGTGGGGCGGCGATGATGGACTGATGAGTGAGCCCTGGAACCTGGCCCCGAAGATCGACGACGTCGACTTCGCCGACCTCTTGGAGCTCGAACCGCACGGCCCCGACACCTTCGTCGGCATCGCGGCCAAGTACCCGTGGGGCAAGCGACTCTTCGGTGGTCAGGTCGTCGCACAGGCACTCGCCGCGGCGATCGCGACCGTCGATCCCGACCGGCGTGCCCACTCGTTGCATTCGTACTTCATCCGTCCGGGATCCATCAGCGAGCCGATCCGTTTCGAGGTCGAGCGGCTGCGCGACGGTCGTTCGTTCTGCACGCGTCAGGTCGTGGCGCGACAGTCCGGTGGCGCGATCTTGAACGTGTCGGTGTCGTTCCAGGTCGAAGAGGACGAGGCGGACGCGCAGATCGCCACGTTCCCTGCCGACATCCCGCTGCCCGACGACCCGAGCCTCGACAACTACTCGTGGGGCAATCTGATCGATCGCCGAGCCGTCGACCTGCCCGGCGTCGATGGCGAACCCCACCGACTCGGCTACTGGCTGCGGATCATGGCCGAACTGGACGACGACCCGATCAAGCACACACTGGCGATGGCGTTCCTGTCCGACGCAGCGCCGTCACGTGCGGCCCGCCAGCCCCACCCCGATTTCAGCAACGATCAGAGCGACCGGTTCAAGTTCCAGGGCGCCAGCCTCGACCACTCGGTCTGGTTCCACCGGCCGTGCCGCGCCGACCAGTGGCACTGGTTCGACACCCGCTCCCACGGCCTGAACGGCGGTCGCGGCCTGGTGACCGGCGACGTGTTGAACATCGACGGCACGCACGTCGCGACGATTGCGCAGGAAGTGCTGCTCCGCCGGATCCGCGACTGAACTCGGCAGCCTTGCCCGGCTCGGCCGGGATCCGGCGGTCATCGTCGAGCACGCTGGTCGTCCAGTGGTTCGAGGACGCGTTTCGTTCGGTGCTGGAAGACGATCGACGTTCGCTCGTCGACGACGTTGGGTGCACTGCTGATCGAGGTCAGCACGGTCTGACTCAGCGTCGCCATGTCACGTGCGCTGAGCTGCACGAGTGCGTCGTACTCACCGGTGACGAGCCACACGGCGATCGTCTCGTCGAACGACCAGACCGCGTCGAGGAACGCGTCGACGGCGGCTGGTGTCTTGGGTCGGAGCTTGATCGAGACGAGTGCTTCGACGTTGCGACCAAGGGCGCTGTCGGCGACGTCTGCGTGGTAGCCGCGGATCACGCCGGACTGTTCGAGATTGCGGAGCCGATTGACGATGGTCGACGGCGACACGTTCGCCGCAGCTGCCAACTCGACGTTGGGGCGTCGCGCGTCGACCTGGAGTTCGTGCAGGATTCGGCGGTCGGTTTCGTCGATCTTCATCGAAAGGCGCTCAGAATGTTGGAACGTGCAGACATTTGGAGAAGTCTTGCAGGATCGTGACGAGGTGTCGGAGACTTCTGCATGGCCACAGCAACCGGATCTGGCGCGACGAACAGCGGGTACGAGCTGTCTGACAGGTATCGACGGGACGAGGGCACGGCGTTCGTCACCGGCGTGCAGGCGCTGGCGCGCATCCCGATCGAGCAGCTTCGACGTGACCGCGCTGCGGGCCTGAACACCGCAGCGTTCCTGTCGGGCTACCCCGGGTCACCCCTCGGTGGTTTCGACCAGGAGGTCGCTCGGGCGATCCGGACCGTGCCGGAGCTCCCGATCGTGCACCAGCCGGCCGTCAACGAGGAGTTGGGCGCGACCTCCGTGATGGGCTCCCAACTCGCGCAGGGCCGGCCGGACGCCACGTACGACGGGGTGGTCGGCATCTGGTACGGCAAGGCGCCGGGCCTCGATCGCGCCGGCGACGCACTCCGCCACGGCGTGTTCGCCGGTTCGAGTTCGCGCGGTGGCGCCGTCGTGCTGGTGGGTGACGATCCGGCCTGCAAGTCGTCGACGATGCCGTCATCATCAGACGCGTCGCTCGTCGACTTCCACATGCCGATCCTCTATCCGGGCACGATGGCCGAGTGTGTCGAACTGGGACTGCACGCGGTGGCGATGTCGCGTGCGTCAGGGCTCTGGTCGGCGATGAAGATCGTCACGCCGGTCGCCGACGGTTCCGGCACGATCACCTTCCCGGTCCTGGATCGGGACCCCGTCATGCCGACCGTCGAGGTGGATGGCGAGCAGTGGGTCAGCCACCCGTCCGCGCAGTTCCTCGGGCCTCGGATGCTCGAAGTCGAGCGAGAGTTCCGCGAGGTCCGACTGCCGCTCGCGCAGCGGTACGGCATCGAGAACGGGCTCAACCGGCTGACGGCAAACCCGCGCGATGCCTGGATCGGTTTCGTCGCCACCGGCTTCACCTACGTCGAGTTGCTCGAAGCGTTCCGCCGGCTCGGCCTCGACGGCGTGGCGGCGATCGAGGATGCCGGCATCCGGCTGCTGCACCTCCGGATGCCCGTGCCCTTCAACCCCGACCTCGTGCGCACGTTCGCCGACGGCCTCGACGAGATCGTGGTCGTCGAAGAGAAGAATCCGACGCTCGAGTGGCTGATCAAAGATGCGCTCTATGGCCGGGGGCACCAGCCGCGGGTGGTCGGCAAGATCGACGAGCACGGGACCACATTGATGCGTTCGTGGGGCCAACTCGATGCCGATGCCATCATCGCCGGGCTGCGCTCGCGGTTGGTCGAGCGGATCGGTGACCGGCTGATCCCCGAGGCTCCGGCAGTCCGGGAAAGGACGCTCATTCCGCTGGCCGTCAATCGGACGCCGTTCTTCTGCTCGGGTTGCCCGCACAACTGGGGGACCAAGGTGCCCGCCGGTGCGCTCGTCGGCGCAGGGACTGGCTGTCACGGCATGACGCTGCTGATGGACGAGGACCGAGTCGGGGAGTCGATCGGCATCACGGCGATGGGCAACGAGGGCGCCCAGTGGGTCGGCATGGAACCATTCGTCGAGACGACCCACCTCTTCCAGAACTACGGCGACGGCACGTTCTTCCACTCCGCTCAACTCGCCCTGCAGTACTGCATCGGTGCGAAGAAGAACATCACGTTCAAGATCCTCTACAACGGGACGGTCGCGATGACCGGTGGCCAGGACTCGGTGTCGCCGATCGCAGTGCCGGAGCTGGTCACCATCCTCCTCGCGCACGGTGTGAGCAAGGTCGCGGTCACCGCCGAAGACCCGGGTCGCTATCGCGGGGTCGACCTCCCGGCCGGCGTTCGAGTCCACGACCGGACCGACATCGTGGCGGTGCAGGAGGACCTGGCGGCGACGACGGGGGTGACCGTGCTCATCCATGATCAGTTCTGCGCTGCGGAACTGCGTCGGGCTCGCAAGCGCGGCAAGCTCACGATGCCGACGAAGCGGATCGTGATCAACCACCGGATCTGTGAGGGGTGCGGGGATTGCGGCGACGTGAGCAACTGTCTGTCGGTGCAACCGGTCGACACGCCGCTCGGCCGTAAGACCACGATCGACCAGGCGTCGTGCAACTTCGACTACTCGTGTGTCCAGGGTGACTGCCCGGCGTTCATGACCGTCGAGGTCGGTGATGGGGGTGACGGGGGTGATGGGAAGGTGCCGGCGGAACCCGATCCGGCGACCCCGACCAAGAGTTCAACCGAGGTGCCGGACCCGGTCGTCGATGCCACGGTCGACCTCGTTCGGATCCGTCTCGCCGGGATCGGTGGGACGGGCGTCGTCACCGTTGCGCAGGTGCTCTCGACCGCGGCGATGCTCGACGGTTGGGAGCTGCGCGGCCTCGATCAGACCGGCTTGAGTCAGAAGGCGGGCCCCGTCGTCTCCGACGTGGTGCTCGCCCGGGGCGAACGTGCCTCGTCGAACCTCGTCGGGCGCGGACAAGCCGACCTGCTGCTCGGCTTCGACGGCCTCGTCGCCGCCAGCGACAACGCGATCGCAGCCACCGACCCCGAGCGCACCGTGGCGATCATCTCCCACGAACTGACACCGACGGGTCGGATGATCTCGGAACCCGCCACGCCCTACCCGACCGAGTCGATCGAACAACGGCTCAGGGCGTCGACCCGCGCCGACCAGATCCGGTTCCTCGACGCCGGCACCCTCGCCTCAGCGCTCACGGGCAGTGCCGCGCAGGCCAACCTGCTGATGCTCGGCGTCGCCGTCCAGAGCGGTCGCATCCCGGTGTCGGTGGCCGCGATCGAGGAGGCGATCGAACTGAACGGCGTCGCGGTCGACGCCAACCTGGCCGCCCTCGACTGGGGCCGACGTTGGGCCCACGATGCAGCTGCAGTCGAGGCACTCGCGGCCGTCAGCCGAGGCGCCGTGCCGGTGACCGAGATCGTCACCGTCGAGCCGATTCCGGCAGCGCTGGCATCGCGAATCGCAGCGCTCAGCGAAATGATGGCGGTGATCGACCGGCGCAATGACGATCCGGATCTCGACGGGACACTGACGATGCTGGCGGGCGATCTCGTCGGGTTCCAGGACGCCGCCTACGCCGAGGATTTTCTCGTCGACGTCGAAATGGCCGCGGCGACGGAGCGCAGCATCGGTTCGACGACTGGTACCTACACGCTCGCCGTGGCGCGCAGCATGCACAAGCTGATGGCCTACAAGGACGAGTACGAGGTGGCGCGCCTGATGCTCCTGCCCGAAGCGGAGCGAGCTGTCACCGATGTGGTCGGACCAGGCGCCGGCCGGGTGCGTGCGGCCTGGCAGCTGCACCCGCCGATGCTCAAGGCCTTCGGCCTGGACAAGAAGGTGGCAGTCAGTACCCGGGCGAAGGTGGGCGTGGCTGCGTTGCGTGCCGGAAAGCGCCTGCGGGGCTCACGTCTCGACCCGTTCGGGCGGACCGAGATGCGGCGGACCGAGGCAGCGTTGCCGGACGAGTTCCGGCGCTCGCTCGCCGTCGTGGCACGATCGATCCGCCCGGTTCAGCTCGATGCGGCCATCGCGGTGGCGAACCTTCCGGACAGCATCCGTGGCTACGAAGATCTCAAGATGCGGCGCATCGCCGAGTATCGCGAACAGATGGCGTCAGCACTCGCCGAGTTCGAGTCCTGACTCGGGCGCTACCGTCGAGTCGATGCGTATCTCCGAGCGAGTCGACAACGCCGTCCGGGCGATGGCCGAACTGGCGTCCGGAGAGTTGGCCGAGAAGCCGGGCGGCGCGGTCAAGGCCGAGGCGATCGCCCGGCGTCAGGACATCTCGCTGAAGTACCTCCTCGACATCATGCGTGACGTCAAACGTGCCGAGTTGGTGCGATCCAAGCGTGGACCGGACGGCGGCTTCACCTTGTCGCGACCCGCCGACCAGATCTCGTTGGCCGACGTGTTCCGCGCCGTCGACGGGCCGCTCGCAGACGTCCACGACGAGAGCCTGCGCGACCTCAGCTACCCGGCACCCGCCGACGCGCTTCCGGAAGTGTGGATGGCGCTGCGTGGCAGCCTGCGTCGCGTGCTCGAAGGTGTGAGTCTCGCGCAGCTGATCTCGGGTGCGTTGCCGGCCGGAGTCGCTGAACTCGCCACCGAGTACCAGCACGACACCGCGGCGCGCCACCCGTCCTGATTCGAGCGTCCGCTCGGTCCTGTCCCGTGCGGTCCTGTCCCGTTCGTGCCTGGCACAGGCGGGACTCGACCTCACGAAGAAGCGTGAGCGGCCTGCCGGTTCGGATCTCAAGTTCGCCGCCAGGCGGAGCGAGACCCTTGCGAACCGAGCCGCAACCTGTTTACCCTATTGTCCGTGAACATGGTAGAGAATACGATCCCAGCTGCTTCGTCGCATGTGCCGGAGCTGTCGCCCGAGCGGTTGACGCACCTGCAACGGCTCGAGGCCGAAGCGATCCACATCATGCGCGAAGCGGTGTCGGAGAGCGACAACCCGGCGATGCTCTACAGCATCGGCAAGGACAGCTCGGTCATGCTGCACGTCGCGATGAAGGCGTTCTACCCGAGCCTGCCGCCCTTCCCGCTGGTGCACGTCGACACGACGTGGAAGTTCAGCGAGATGTACCAGTTCCGCGACCACACGGCGAAGCGCCTCGGCCTCGATCTGATCGTGCACCAGAACCCGGAATGTGTCGAGAAGGGCATCAACCCCTTCGACCACGGTTCGGCGATGCACACCGACATGTGGAAGACCGATGGTCTGAAGCAGGCGATCGACATGAACAAATTCGACCTGTGCTTCGGTGGGGCCCGCCGCGACGAGGAGAAGTCACGCGCCAAGGAGCGCATGTTCTCCGTGCGCTCGCCACAACACCAGTGGGACCCGAAGCGCCAGCGTCCCGAGTTGTGGCAGATCTACAACGCCCGCCGCAGCCCCGGTGAGACATTGCGCGTCTTTCCGATCTCGAACTGGACCGAACTCGACGTCTGGCAGTACGTCCACCTCGAGCAGATCCCGATCGTGCCGCTCTACCTGT
>RCMY010002930.1_pt1 | contig 29686 bp, 21 predicted proteins | sample 2041341 | NCBI WGS metagenome assembly RCMY01 (sample SAMN09708234, study PRJNA481090) | Marine sediment metagenome, whole genome shotgun sequencing project. | reverse complement strand
CATAGGTAGTAAATCCTTCTAATACTATTTCATATTCACCGGGAACGTCAGATGTGTAAAACTCAAAAGATTCCTCACTACTTTCAATAGAGAATTGTGGTTCCCAAAACAATTGATACCTAAAGTCAGGTATTCGGTTGTGTTTTGAGACTCCCTCTTGGTCATATTGCTGCCTATAATAATTCTTACTTGCAGCAGGAAATGATAAGGGAATAATCGCCATTTTACGTTCTGGAACCGATTCTAAAAAATTACCATCAATTGTTTTTATTACAACCATCCCATGATATTTTTTCGAACCCATTACCAATGGGTCTCTTAAAATGCTTAGTTTTTCAATATTATTTGCATTATAGTCCAATAGTTCGTCATGATTTGAAATAAAAACGCCGTCTACCAATACCAATGGCGGGTCTGCTGCATATTCATTTTCATAAGATTCCAAGTCTTCTTTCACCCAAAAGGTGTATTTACCATCATCAAGTTTCTTAAACCAAACATTTGCAACAATTTCAACCAAGGTCTCACGAAGCGTTTTAAATCTTGTATACTCATCAAGTATAAATACTTCGGGAGTGCCCCCATCAAATGGGTCTTTTTTATCGATTGAAAGTATTGAATCAGGTTTTACGCCGTAAAAAGCATTTTCAATTTGATTATGAACACTTTTTTGAAGTATATGATTTTGCATTTTTTGGCTAATTGATAATCCGGCAAATTTTAGGCTATCGTAATCAATTGATTTTGTAGATAAAAAGTGAACGTTATATGCTTCTTGATCTTCATCAAGGACCTGAGCAACGATACTCGGTGAGTCATACTCCTTTTGAATATACGTATAGAAGTTTCCATCATTGTCTGTGATTGCAGATTTTAATTGAAAATTTTCTCCGGGAATTGAAATAATTACCGTTTTACCGGCAGCTGCCAATTTATCTTTTCTGGTGCTAACATGTCCAAAAAATAATTCCCCGCGCTGTTCGGGCAAAAAAATCGAATCATTTACTTTGTTGGAAATATTTTTGGGCACATTAAAAAACAAACGCGCAAATGTTTCTGAACTTAATGGATCATTATTGATCAAATGCTCCTTTAGCCTTACACTAATAGAATAATCACCAAAACCCAAGGGCCCTTTATAATTTCTTGATGTAAGGGCGACTTTTTCCCTTTGATTATATTTCTTTTTATCAGTAATTAATAATATGGACCCGTCATTTTTTGTTTGATTTTTAATTGAGCCATCTTCACTACTTTTTTGCTTATTAATCGCAATTTGCTGTTCTTCATCATCAAGTATATTTTCTTGATCAGTTCTATACGGATTCACAATTATTATATCATCTTGAAACAATTGATTCACCCCTTCATTTTTCATCCAGTGGGTGTAGCCAATTAATTTGTAATTACCGGAAGGTATTGATACAGGAATAAAAAAATCGCCTTGACCCCGACCTTTTTTTAGTTGAACTTTTTGTTTAAAAACAGTAGTCAAATCCTCCCCGACCAACTCAATATAGGCCATTCTACTTATATCGCTCAATTTGTTGGTTGCCGCGTTAAAACAATATAAACTGTAATAAAGATATTCCCCAGGGAATAGCACCCCAGTATTATAATGTAGGTACTACATTTTTTCTAATGGCAATTGTTGTAACTGCACTAGTTCTTCTTGGCTTTTGACCACATATTGGGCGGAAATTAAACCACATTGCATCAAAAGCAAACCAAAAACTATTACTATTTTTTTCATGTTTTTTTACATTTATTCTATCCAAAAATCAGGTACTTCCGAAGCTCCTAAAATGGTGCAATCTCCGCATGCCCTAAATGTAAAAACATAAGGGCCAGGACAAATTCCAACTGTTCCATCATTGATGCCATAGTATGAGATAAGATTAATATTTACTGATTCTACAATTGATAAAGGACACCCGCCACCTGACAAACCTGTAAAACAATATGAAACATGTGCTTCGGGAGCTGATCTAGGAAAGCACCCTATGGCATAATCGGGTAGCGGCTCGTTAGGAAAAAGATCAACATAATTGAAATACATTCTTTTTTCAACTACCGGTGCTACCTCGAAAAAGCCAAGTACTTTTTTATCAGCATTACCTTCAGCACGTACATTGCCTTCTAAGACTCCTGGTTGCACAGAAGAAAAAACACTTTCAGAAGACGAGAAACTATCCAATATCCTATAGAAATTATGGGCGTTGGAAGATTGTAGGTATTGTTTTACCAAAATACTATACCGGTGCGAGATGATATAGTTGTTACGGTCTAGAAACCGAACAGGAAATCGCAAAATCCTATTGTTTTGCAGATTTAAGGTGCTATTCTGAATGATATCGGCGGAAACTTGTTTGCCGTAGCACACCTTACCAAATTCATTCTCTCGTTCAACAATGTCAAGATCATATGTGATAACAGGCAATGCGCAAGGGTCGTAGTTCGAGAGTACAAAATCTTCCTTACGCCACTCTGGCGCTATGATCTTGTAATTCTCCTCATAGGTATAGCGGTAATATTTTGCATCTGGATCACTACTCGAACCGTCAACATAAATGTACACCCCTTCCTTACCCTGATCGTTGAAATCTCGAACTGCGTAGACATCATCGATCTCAGACGAACCCTGATAGTTTTCAGGTGTTGATCGGTAACCGGTTCCATCTGCTGTAACCACCTCCAACTCATAGTTTACACCAAGTTCCGCCGCAAACGCTGTATCAGAGGTATACGTACCAAGCGAGGATTCGCTATAGCGAAATTCATTTCCTGCATCATCGTTGACAATGACCCTTGCATTGGGTTCATAAACCACAGTAGCTGGTATAGGTCGTAACTTTACCACTGGATCGTAAATACTATCCTCCACGTTTACAATTGTAAAATCTGAAGGACGGCTCAAAAATATTTTTTGCCTTTTGAGTTCATTGGTCAAGGTACCTTCAATAATCAAAGCGGATTCAATACCCACTACTTCGCTTTGAATATCAAAGGTCTCCACGCAATTCGCGAAGAGTACCAACATCAAAATATATCCTATACTCTTTTTCATTCCTATTATTCTTCCCAAAAATCGGGCACGATATTACTTCCCAAAGTTGTACAATCACCACAAATCGATTCCACATATACATATGGTCCTGGACAAGTACCAATATTCTGGTTATTATCACTGACATACCTGATTATATCTAAATTCACCATTTCAATAATAGACTGGGGACATGGATTTCCAACATCCGGTCCAGTAGCACAATATGAACGATGCGATTCCGGTGATGAATGTAAACCACAATTGTGTGGAAATTGCGGTAGCGGTTCATTTGCATAAAAATCAGTATAATTAAAGAACATCCGTTTTTTCGAAACCGAAGCCACATCAAAGAAACCAATTACTGAACCTTGTACCCCATCGTTTGAAGAAAGATTGCCTTCTAAAAAACCGGGTTGTACTTGAGAAAAAACACTGCCAGTTTGACTAAAGTTATTCAACTGTTCGTAAAAACCATACGACGCTGTTCCCGATACCAGCTGACTTATTTCGATACTATAGCGATGTGATATAATGAAATTATCCTTGCTAATGAATCTCACCATAAATTTTTCCAATCCGCTGCCAGAAGTATTCATCTGGGTTTGGATAATTGTGTTTGAAGTCACCGTACTATAACAAGTTTGCTGTTCTTCTTGGCGCTCAACAATCTCTAAATTATATGTCGGTACAGGCAGGGCACATGGGTCATAGTCCGTCAGTTTAAATTCATACGGAGACCAGTTAGGGGCAATTATCTTGTAAGTTTCATCATAGTTATACCTAAAATTTTGGGCATTTCCGACCACGGACTCATTATCGATAAAAATACCGATTCCCTCAACTCCTGTATCGCTAATTGCTTTTTCAGCATATATATTTTTAATTTCCGAAGTAGCATTGATTGTCATAGGTTTTGAAGAAAAACCTCTTCCGCTGGCAGTTGTGATTTCCAATTGATAAGCATTGTCATTCTCTGCAGCGAATTGAACCACGGATTCATAAATGCCCGGACTTGATTCATTAAAATCATATTCAACACCTGAGGCATCTACCACCACTACTTGGGCATTCTCCACATAATTTATAAAATCACGATTGATGTCACGAACTGGAATTAAAGGATTGTAGATGGAGTCAAGTTGTAAATCAAGTAAGCTATCTATCCTGCTCAATCGAATTTGGTGATTTTTCATCTCGTTGGTCAAAGTGCCCTCAACAATTAAAATTTCTTTCAATTCACTAGACGAAACAGTATCCAAGTCTATCTCGTCAATGCACGAAATAACACATGCCATCACCAAAGTGAAGGCCATAAAAATTGTGCTATTTTTTAAAGAGACTTTCATCAAAACTTAAAATTATAGGTTATTGAAGGTATTGGAATTGCAAATATGGAGCTTTGTAGTGCCTTTACCTCACCATTTTCTGTTACAAAAAATACCGAATAAGGGTTATTCCTTCCTAAAACATTATATACGGAAATAGTCCAGAAACTATGGGCGAATTTTTTAATCTTATGATTGCCTTCAATATTTATCCCTAAATCAAGTCTAAAATAATCCGGTATCCTAAACTCATTTCGGTTGCTATAGGCAACGAAATCTGCGTTGTTAAATCGAAATGTACCTATAGGGTAAGTTACCGGACGACCCGTTTGATAAACAAAATTTGCTGATACACTATAACGGCGTGTAAACTTATAATTGGCTATTAAACTTACATCGTGTGGTTTATCATAATTAGAAGGGAAAAATTCTCCATTATTGATGCGTTCTTCACTAAACTCGCTATCGAATTTTTGTAAAGAGCGGGAATAGGTATAGCTTAACCACCCATTTAGTCTTCCACTATTCTTTCTTGCCAAGAATTCAACCCCATATGCCTTCCCGTCGCCTTGCAGTACTTCAGTTTCTATGGTTTCATTAAGCAAGAGCTGGGCACCCGTCTTAAAATCCAATACATTCTTGGTTGTTTTATAATAGCCTTCCAAGCTTATTTCAAATTCATTATCCTTTAAATTCTGATATAGACCCAAGGAATACTGATTGCCTTGTTGAGGTTTTATATTTGTGTCGGAAAGTTTCCAGGTATCAATGGGAGAGACTGTTGTGTTATTTGAAAGTGTGTGGATAAATTGGTACCCATTATTGAAACTGGCTTTAATTGATAAGTCTGGTTTCAGGAAATATCGTGCCGAGGCTCTAAACTCTGGCCCCCCATATGTTTTGATAATTTCATTATTTCCATATTCCTTGTTGTCAATTTGCGTGGTTTCACTTTTGGGAACCCCATTCTCATAAATCCGTTGCACGGATTTTCCTAGCGCGGCGTAAAACGAATAGCGCAAGCCTACATCCAATGATAACCTATCATCTACCTTGAATTCGTCTGCAATGAATATTGCAGATTCAAGGGCTGATTCTTTAGGTATTGTTAGAGGTTGGATAACTGATTCATTACCTTCTGGGGATATACTCCCTGGATTTACCCCATAGTACTTTCCAGATAAGCCATAGGTAAGGTTATGCCGTTCATCCAGTAAATACCTTAGTTTTAGTTTAATCTTGGTCTCATCAATCTTATAACCTAGCCCAAAATCATTATTTGCTTGCCCATCAAAATCAATATTAAACTTATACTGGCTATTGGCCACTATAAAACTTCCGGTATTTTTTTCATTGAACTTGCGGTCCCAACGCAATGAGAATCCCCGGTTACTATAGTTATAAATTGAATCTGAGGTAATACTAAAAGCATCCCTACTATAATAACCAGTAGCCCTAATATCATTATTCTCGTTTAGCTTACTGTTATATTTAATAATACCATCATAAAATGAAGCGGTACTATTGTTCAATGATTCTTCATCCAAAGATCTTAAAATCCAATCAGAATAAGCACCCCTTGCTCCTAGCATCAATGATGATTTATCTTTGACCAGTGGGATTTCCAGCGCTAAATTGGAAGTAACAGGCCCAATTGAAGCTTCTCCCGAGAATTTTTCTGTATTACTATCCTTGGTTACGATATCAAATACTGAAGATAGCCTGCCACCATATTCAGCTGGGATATTTCCTTTATAAATATTCACACCTTTGGTCGTAAATGGATTCAAGGCTTGGAAAATTCCGAAGAAATGTGAAGGATTATAAACAACCGCATTATCTAGCAGTATAAGATTTTGATCTGTCTTCCCTCCTCTTACGTTAAAGCCTGAAGCCCCTTCACCAGCGGTAGTAATACCCGGAAGTGTAGTGGCTATTTGAAGTATATCCCTTTCACCAAGTACCAAGGGAATGTTTTTGGATTCCTCTGAATCTATTTGGGTTGATCCGGTAATGGCCTGCTCTACATTCCTAGCTGCATCAGCCTCAACCACGACTTCATCCAACAGTTCCAAACTTTCTGTCAATTCAAAATCCAGAATTCCATCATTGTAGATGATAACGTCCCTTTCAGCAGCCTGAATTCCCATAGCTCTAGCTACCAATGTGTTTTCACCTGTTGGTAAGTTGATCTTGTAATAACCAGTTGAATCTGTAACTATGCCCAGGCCTTTCCCTTTTACCAAGATAGACAAGTCAGGAATGGGTTCGCCATTTTTCTTTCTAACATAACCTTGTAGTAAAAAACTCGGTCGCGTATTTTCTTTGTCGGCCTTGCCAATACGCACTGTTTCCAGTTTGGCCGAACTCGGAATCCTTTTTGAGCTATAAAATACCGGAGTTATGGGTTGTTTATTGGAAACAGCATCCTCTATTTCGATTACCGTTTTGTTCACTTTGAAAAAACCGTTGGGCAATTGATCGTAAATTATATTGTTTTTACTAAGGATAATTTTCTCCTTGTTAAGCACATAAAAGTTTAATTCGGTCTCCTTAAAAATATCCGCTAAGATTTTAGAAGTTCTTGCATTGCTATAACTGCCTGATACCAATTCATTACTAAACCAACTATCGATATAAAAGAACTTGTAATTGGTTGATTCTTCAATTGTTGATAAAACACTTTTAATATTGATATTATCAAAAGAAATGGAAATAACTTCAGTTGAGTCAGATGACTTTTCTGTTTGGCTATGAGTAGATAAAAACGCTAAAAAAATCAATGCGAAACATAATCTTTTCAGGTCAAAGTAGATATTTATCATATAAAAATGTTTGCATTAAAAAAGAGCTATTTGACTAAAATCCAATTTTTATTAATTAAAACTAACGATTTTAAAAATAGTTATATAATCGTCAAATCTTCAACAAGAATCCAAGATTTACCCTATTAATTCGAAGGCGTAAAACTTAGTAAAGACTTTGAAGTATCTTTTATCTCCTTTTCATTTAATAGCATCTTTCTAAATTCCCCATTTACAAACATTTTGGCCTGATCTTCATAATGCTCGCTAAACGGATTTCCCGATTGCCCGGTCGGCAGAATGCTCATACTATTCTCAACGTCCGAAAAATCAATGACCCTACGGGTTGAAGGGCCAGCGGTGACTTTATATAATCCAGTTTCATCATAAGGGAATGCCAAATTATTGATGACTTCCCGCGTGCCTTGAATGGGATACGGGCCAACATTGAAGAAAGAACGCAAGGCCGCAACTTGCCCAATAGGATGTGGGTGTTCTACAGTATGTACCTTATCCCAGGTCCAATTATTAATATCTTCCCCGAAGTCATTTTCTAATGATTCCAAGGCTTCAAGAAAGGATTTATTTACTATTTGTGCTTTGGTTTCCACATTGTCTTTGGTATTTGTGTTATCCCACCAAACAGATTCAGTTTTGGTTGCCATAGGTGCTATTACCCTCTTGTGCAAATGGGTTGACAAAAACTGTTTGAACATATCATCTCCCATTTCATCGGCAAATGTGTTTTTAAGAAAATAATAAATCCACCTATGATAAATCGCTGGTTCAATATTTTCCAAATTATAATTACCCAGCCATGCATTCAATTTGTCGAGAACTGCCAAGTGAGCATCGGATAGTTCCTTAACATCGATAAGTTTACTAAGTTCTGTTATAACAGTGGGATTCACAGACGAGGTTACATCGGTAATCATCTGACCAACAGTTTCCTTGTTCCAATCATTTTTAGGTCCTAAAAGATCCACAATGCGTTTGGCCCGGTTTTCTGGTAAATAATATCCTGGATAAACCATTCCAGCTATAGAATCAGGCTGATTATTTGCGGAATAGACATACTTCCAAGGTGGATTTATGGCTTGCGGATTCTCAGAAAAATCAAGATAGTGCTCTGGTGCAATCACATCGGCACTGTCATTCATGACAAATTTGGTCATATTGCTATTCCCATTTTTATATAGCTGCGCTGTTGCCCACCAGGCAACATTACCTTCTGCATCACCATACATAAAATTAAGCCCTGGGGCATGAATCTTAGGTAATTCACTCTTAAACTCGTTAATATTATGAGCATGTGAAATACCATAAAGTGCATCCATAAGTTTATTCTCTTTCTGCGTATATATCCACCACATGGATATTGGTTTTTCCCCGTTGATTTGATTGGCAATGCCATTCATGACAGGACCGTGTCCTGTCTTTTTAAAAGTGAACTCATAGTCTGTAGAATCCTTGATCTTAATCGTTTTAATTACCGACTCATAATTTGACCAGCCTTCCTTTGTTTTGTATTTAGTTGTATCCGATGGATGTGTTTGCTCATAAAAGAAATCAACATCGTCGTTTTCGAACATAGTCAGGCCATAGGCTAACTTTCGGTCATGTGCTAGCAAGGGGAAAGGCACTCCTCCTAAATGATAGCCGTATTTCTCATAAGTGGGTGTGCTTATATGGGCTTCGTACCATACGGAAGGTTGTGCAAAACCAATATGTGGATCGTTAGCGAAAATAACTGCCCCATTCTTGGTCTTTTCAGGTGCTATGACCCAACTATTGCTTCCCTCAAATAAAGGCAATGAAAGCTCTCCCAAGGCCTCTGATAACATTGCAGTAATAGTATTTTGTATAGAATCTGACTTTTGTTCCTTGTGATTTTTTATCCATTCGGTATTTGGGTCTACATTTATTTCCAAATCCATTAAATATTCGGTTCCAAGTTTGTACTTAATATTGGAAAGTAATGGGTCGGTCTTATGCCCCATGGCAAAACTAAAGGCCATATAACCAAACGTATTATAAATATCCTCAATAGCGAACGGTTTTTTCTCAAGACCTGTAAGGTAAAATTCAATAGGTGTAGGTCCATCAGCAATAAATTGGTTAATACCATCTAAATAAGCTTGGGAAAGCCTAACTGATGGACTTTCTTTGTCTAATCGGGCAACTGTTTTATTGGTGGCTTCATCAATTCCCAGCGATAAGAAGAACTTATCCGTATTCAACATTTTACTTCCAAAAACCTCAGAGAGCCTACCAGTACCTATTCTTCGTAGCACCTCCATTTGCCAGAGTCGATCTTGCGCATGTACATAGCCTAGAGTTCGAAAAGCGTCCGACTCATTCTGGGCGTAAATATGTGGTATGCCATACGAATCGAAGTAAACATTGGTCTCGCTCGACAAATTGGGAAGTTGCTTTTGCCCTTCGTACGTAGGTGTTAAGGAATATATGGATATACCGGCGGTAAAAGCTATAATTACCAGTAAAACTAGTAAAATCCCTCCTATCTTTTTAAATTTTCTCATTCTTCTGGTTTGGGTTCAGAACGAAAGATAGAATTATTTAAGGGATTAAAAAAGCACCTAATATGGTGCTTTTTATTTATTTCTTTAAATCGTTATGAAAGTCTTATTTTACAGAATTCCCTTTAAAATTCTGTAACCCTTTTAACAACCATTCGCGATAGACATCACTATCAGCACTCTGAATGGCACTATTGAGTAATTCCAGCTCAGGGGATATGAGTACATAATAGGGTTGGGAAGCGGAATTGAAATTTATAGTCTGGAAAGTACCCCACTTCTCCCCTATGGTCTTAATCGTCTTTACACGACCTGATTCATATTTATAGTCGAATTGTTCCTCAGAAGATAGTTCCTTACGGTCATCGATATAGAGCGAAATCAATACATAATCTTCATTCAGTAAAGCATAAACATCAGGTTCACTCCAAACGTTTTCCTCCATTTTTCGGCAGTTAACACAGGCCCAGCCTGTAAAATCGAGAAGAATTGGTTTATTTACCGATTTGGCATAAGCCACTCCTTCTTCAAAATCCTTATAGCAATCAATCCCCAAAGGACAATCACTTTCCTTTTCAAAAACACTGTAAAAATCAGGTGGTGGGAAACCACTCAATAACTTAAGATTTGTAATATTAGAAAGTCCCAAGACTAAATAAACCGTGAATGCTAAACTCACTATTCCTGTTATTTTTCTGCCAACAGACAATTTCTGCTTAGGTCCGTCATGTTTAAATCTAAAAACTCCAAATAGGTACAACGTCAATAAAACAAAAAGCAAAATCCATACCCCTAGGAATATTTCCCTTTTGAAAATACCCCAATTACCAACCAAATCTGCATTTGAAAGGAACTTGAATGCCAGTGCCAATTCCAAAAATCCAAGAACTACCTTAACAGTAGTCATCCAGCCTCCTGACTTGGGGAGGGAATTTAACCATGCAGGGAACATTGCAAATAAAGCGAACGGTAAAGCCAAGGCTACTCCAAAGCCTGTCATTCCTGCAGTTAGGTTGTTTGCCACTTCTCCTTCAGCCAATGTTGTACTGCCCAATAATCCCCCTAAAATAGGACCTGTACAAGAGAATGATACAATAGCCAAGGTGACTGCCATAAAGAATATACCAATACCACCCCCTACTTTATTGGATGCTGAGTCCATCTTATTGGCCCATGAACTTGGCAATGTCAATTCGTAATAACCAAAAAAGGAAAATGCGAAAAAGACGAATATGATAAAAAAGAACAGGTTTAGCCAAATATTGGTGGCTATGGTATTCAATATCTGGGAATCAACCGAATCGAAAACATGGAAAGGGAGACTCAACAAAAAGTAAATCAATACTATAAAGAAACCGTACAACATAGCATTTGCAATTCCTTTCGATTTGTTATGGGACTGTTTTGTGAAAAATGAGACCGTCAAAGGGATCATCGGAAAAACACAAGGGGTCAACAATGCTATGAGTCCACCTAAAAATCCTAAGCCAAATACGACCCATAAACCTGATTTCTCCTTGGAACCTTCATTCCCTTCATTTAATAATTCTTTGTTCTTAAGGTCTAATTTAAGCGTTGAGCTCATGGCCAAACTTCGGTCATCAACTGTTTTTTCAACAATAGAGGCTTCACCCCCATCCAATACAAAATGAAAATCCTTGTCTATGGCAATACAAACCTCTTTACAAACCTGATAGAAAAGATTTACGTCTATTTGGCGTACGGTCGGATCTAACAGCTTAATCTTTTGAGTGAATACGGCGTTCTTTTTGAAAAATGTTTCGTCAACTTCAAAAATATCGCTAAACTCGGTCTCCGTTGGACTTTCTAGTGTTTTGCCCACCAATTCATAATCTATGCCGAGCTTTTCATAGGTGAATTCGCTTGGTAGGGAACCGCCATCCGAAGTGAATTGGGAATATACATGCCAGCCTTCAAAAATCTTCCCCTTTATTATAAGCTCGTATTCAGTATCGGAAATTTTGTTCAATTCCTGCGACCATGATACCGGATTATCATCATCTTGCGAAAACAATGATATACTACTGAATATCAATATTATAAATACTATTATCTGCTTCATTAATTCAATGCTATTTTTACTATATTCTTTGTGCTATTTGTAATTTTATAACGGTCATCAGCGCGTTTTCCAACCACCCAAATGATATTCTTTCCTGAGCATAACAGCCATTGTTTTTCCTTCGCAATGACATCTACTTTTTCATCTTTAAAGTATTTAGATAGCTTTTTACGACCCCGCATTCCCAAAGGATAAAAGTAGTCGCCTTTTTGCCATTTCCTTAACGTCAGTGGATACTTTAACGTTTCTTTATCTATATATATTACTTCTACCCCTGTTTCCTCAATCTTGTCTACCAAACCAAAGGTCAAACCAACTGGGCTCTCAATATGAGTCGTTGATTCCTGTATTACATATTGCTCTTCAATCTTATTTGAAATGGGGCTTAAGAGGAGTACGTCCCTGTCCTTCACCAAGCGATGGGTTTTGGAATGCACTTCCTTACCACTCATTGCGGTTAATAGTTGTTTAACATCGTGCCACTCTGTAAAGCCATATACATTGAATAGTGCATGAATGTAGGCTTCTAAGGGTTTTAGAGCTTGAAGAGATTCAATTTTAATGCGAATGACGTCTCCATCTTCTTTAAAAATGTCCTCTTTTAATTGAATAATATGGTTATCCGCAATATCCGCAATTTGTTTCAGGTATTCTTGCGTACCCATAAAGTTCGGCAAGAATGTTGGATGTAATTCCTTTAGAACAGGTACAATCCCATGCCTGATCTTATTTCGTAGGTATTTGGTTTCGTCATTGGATTGGTCCTCGCGCCATGAAAGATTTGAACTATTCGCAAATTCCAAAATCTGTGTTCTTGCAAATGGTAATAAGGGTCTCAAAATATTTCTTGTTCGAGACGGGATACCGGTCAATCCTTTTATTCCCGTACCACGTGATAGGTTAATCATAAATGTTTCAAGATTGTCATCGGCGTGGTGTGCAGTTACCAAAATTTTGATACTATTTTGTAGCATTAAACTATTGAACCATGCATAGCGTAAATCCCTTGCGGCCATTTGCACAGAAACCTTTTTATTAGTTGCGTAATCAAGTGTTTCGAAATCTTTTTTAAAGAAGGGTTTACCCAACTTTTTTGCCAATTCCTGAACGAATTTTTCATCAGAGTCGCTCTCCTCTCCTCGAAGCTTAAAATTGCAATGTGCCAATGAGAAATCAAGCTCACATCGGGAGCAAAGATGGGCCAGTCATAGATGGGCCAGTACAACGCTATCCAACCCGCCACTACAAGCCAATAAGAATTTAGCTTGGAGCAACTTGGGAAAGTGATCTTGAATATGTTTTTTGAATTTGTCTAGCACGCCGCAAAATTACTTAAAGTTGTTCCCTTAGCCAATTCTGGATCACATTCAATAGTTCTACTTTACAAATATCATGATGCAGTTCATGGTAACCTCCTTCTATCAATTTTAGCGTAGTGGAATTGCTATTTTCATGAAATTCTTTAGTTCCCCTAAAATCGATAATGGGGTCTGCGGTCCCGTGGACCAATAGTGTCTCGATCTTTAAACTTGAAGCATTTGCAATGGCCCACTCCCCAGCATCGATAATAGGAAAAGAGAACATAGGACTTACTTTATCATGTATCAAAGGGTCCGACTTGTATTTCTCAACCTCTTCTGGTATTCTAGAAATTCCATTAGGGTCCAATCCTGCGGGAAGTGTTATTGATGGCCAAATGTTCAACATTGCCTTTCCAAAGAACATTTTCCATTTTGGCGGCTGAAATGCCAATCTTAAATATGGACTTGAGGCAATGATACCCTTTAAATTGGTCGTATTACGCAAGGCATAATTCAAGACCAGATTGCCGCCCATGCTGTGCCCGTATAAGAATTGCGGGACCTTGGGAAATAAGGAACTTGCTTTTTCAATAACCTCATCCAATAATTGTAATAATGCTTCATAACTAGGACAATGTCCTTGCTTTCCACCAGATTTCCCATGACCAAAGTTATCATAAACCAACACGGCCAACCCCCCACTTAGAAACATGGGAATCACATTTTCCATATAACGCCCTGAATGCTCTCCAAAACCATGAACCAATACCACAACCCCTTTTACCTCTTTAGGCTGAATGTACCCAGCATATATCTTTGTATTATTGAATTCTATATTTAATTCTCGAATCTGCATGCAGTAAATTTAACTTTAATTACAGAAGTTTTAGCTGTTGGTCTTCTCAAGTACCTCGCGCATAGCTTTCGCTTTTAAGAGGCACTCTTCATATTCAAGTTCTGGTGAAGCTTTTGCCGTTAATGCACTGCCAACTGCATAAGAGACATATTTATTGGTTTCATTGAACAAAATACTACGTATAACAACATTAAAATCAAAATTGTTATCTGGTGTAAAATATCCCACAGCACCGCTATACAGTCCTCTTTTAAAAGCTTCCATCTCTTCTATTATCTGCATTGCAGATACCTTTGGTGCGCCAGTCATACTTCCCATAGGAAAAGTTTCCTTTATAATTTCAACGGGATTTTTATCCACTGAAACGCTACTTATTATTGTCGATACCATCTGATGTACCTGCTCAAAAGAGTACACTTCACATAGTTCTTTAACTTTCCACAGAACCTTTTAATGCACTTTTGGACAAGTCATTTCTTATCAAATCAACAATCATAATGTTTTCAGCCCTTTCTTTTGGGTCTTTTTGTAGTCTCGTTTTTAATGCCTTGTCCTCTAATGCATTATGGGACCTTTTAGCAGTTCCCTTAATGGGTTGAGAAATGATTTTATTACCTTCTTTTCTTAAATATCTTTCGGGGGAAGCAGAAAGCAGATATTTATCGTTTAATCTAAGAAATGTGGCAAAAGGGGCTTTTGAAATTGAATTTAGCCTTTCATAGGTCCTTAATGGATCAATGAGGGTGTTTTCAGCATAAAACTCTTGGCAAAAATTTGCTTCATAGATATCACCTCTATGAATATGCCGTAACATTTCTTCGGCGCCCTTAAAATATTCATCTTTGAAAACACGAAGTTTAATACGAATATCCTCGGTAGTTTCAATTTCAGAATCTGGTTCTTGACAATGATTTTTAATAGTATTAAAGTCTTCCTCAATCTCATCAGAGACCATATTCAAATAGTTGAATTCGACCTCATCTCCCTTAATTTTGATGATTTTTTTAGGCTGGAAGAAAAAAAGCTCCGGAAAATCCAGTCCGTCATGATTATTGGATGATAACTTTTCCACATCATTTTTTAAATCATAGGAGAGATAGCCAAAAATCCAGTCCTGAGTTTCCGACTGATACTCTTTAAGGTTTTCAAAAGCATTTTGGGCATCGGTTTGTAACACAGTGAGTGCATCTACTGCTAAAATGACATCGAAAGAGCTATATGCATCTATATGCGAATTACTATCTAACCAAACCGTTTCATAAAACCGTTGCGACCATTGGAGAAGTCGCCCTTTAAATTCTAGAACATCAGCTACTATAAAAGAAAGTTTTGTGCGCAACTTGCTATAATTCAGAGATAAAGCTTTCGAGCGCTTTTGTGTGGGCTTGGCTTAGCTCAGTATCAAGAATACCTTTTTCCTCATTAAAATTGGTGTGAAATGATGGGAGTGAAAAGGTAGCTGCCACAGTACCACCAACTCTTGGCAACGAACTCAAAACATATTCCTTGGCACTTATAGCACCTCGTTTACCAGGTGAAGTGGACATCAAAAATACTGGAGTATTTTGCAAATAGTTTCTATCAGCTCTAGATAACCAATCCAGCACATTTTTAAAATAGGCTGACGGCCCACTATTATGCTCATTAACAGAAATAATTAAGGCATCGGCCTTTTTAATTTTTTCCTTTAGCTTTTCTAACGCTTCAGGAAATCCCAATTGTTTTTCGCGATCCTCGCTATACATGGGGAATGTAATGCTTGCCATATTCAACAATTCCACATCATGATCATTAATAAGTGAGGTCGTATATTTTACCAATTTGAAATTTACCGATGTTGAGGAATTGCTTCCTGCCAATGCCAATATCGAAGCCATAATCGCGTTTAAATGGTTGTTTTCGACGAAAATACCGCAAAATACTACGTTATGCGAGTATTTTATATAATTTTGCACCGCAAAACATCCAAACATATTGTAATTCAAGTATATAGAAAAGATTGATTTACAAAAAACGTTGGATTAATTAACAATAATTATCCTTGGAAAAGAAAACTGCCAGATTATTTTTTATTGATGCCATGCGGGCGTGGGCTATTCTCATGATGCTGCAAGGACATTTTATTGATGGCCTTTTGGATACTGCTTTTAGGGACAATACAGACCTTACCTATAACATCTGGAAATACTTTAGGGGTATTACCGCTCCTGTATTCTTCACGGTTTCGGGTTTTATTTTCACATACTTACTTATTAGAGTGCCTCAAAAGGGGATGCAAAACCCAAGGATAAAAAAAGGAATAAAACGCGGATTACAACTCATTTTCATTGGTTATTTACTGCGAACGAACCTTTTTGGTATGCTTGGTGGTCAAATTTCTGATTCTTTTTATTTGGTAGATGTTCTACATTGTATCGGCCTTTCCTTATTGGGCATCATAGGAATTTATCTTGTATCGCAAAATGGGAGAAAATCATTACTCCCTATATTATTAATAGGGGTTACAGCAGTATTATTTCTTTTTGAGCCTATTTATATGGATTGGTCCTTCGGATTTTTACCACAAGCAATGGCCAATTATTTCACGAATGCCAATGGCTCAGTATTTACAATAATACCTTGGTTTGGTTATACCACTTTTGGAGCGTTTATGTCTGTATTATTTACGCGATATAAGAGTCATAAATATTTATACGAATACGCCATCACATTATGTCTCTTAGTAGGACTGAGTTTAATTTTCTTTTCTTCTGATTTCTTATTGGGACTTTCAGAGTTAACTGGTATTTCAGTATTTAATGAGATAGCAATGAACAATTACCTTTTTATTCGACTGGGTGATGTATTCTTGGTCTTTGCTGTTTTTATGCTTTTTAGAAGTCTTATGACCAATTCAACGGTTTTGAAAATAGGCCAAAGTACGTTATCCATCTATGTAATCCATTTCATAATACTTTATGGCAGTTTTACTGGTTTAGGCCTGTATGGTTTCTTTCATCATGAATTGAGTCCAACAACAGCTATTTTAGGCGCGGTTGGCTTTATGATTGTTTCCTCATTCACCGCATTGCAATATGAAAAGCACAAAGCGACTATTAAGATGAATATTTATTCAGGGCTACGTTTTGTTATGCTAAAGTTTGAACCTTGGTATGCTTATACCCAAAAACTAATTAAGGTCAACATATCCAAACTACTTAAGTCTTTTGGGTTTATAAAGAGTTAGAAAGCTCTATTTAGAGCGTTTAAAATACTAGGAGTTCTTATCTATCAATTTTAATTCTTCATCAGTAAACTGTAATTGATCTAAAGCAGCGATATTTTCCTTAAGCTGATTTGTAGAACTAGCTCCAATTAATACCGATGTCACATTAGGTCTATTTAACAACCAGGCTATCGCCATTTGCGATAATTTCTGATCTCTTTGGGAAGCAATTTCCGCCAGATTCTTTATTTTTTCCAAGTTTTTGTTTACTTCCTCTTTATCCAAATAGGTTAAATCCCTAGCAGCTCTGGAATCCTCGGGAATACCATTAATATATTTATTGGTCAGCATACCCTGAGCCAATGGAGAAAATGCAATACAGCCTAATCCTTCATTGCCAAGAGTCTCCAATAAACCATCTTCAACCCATCGGTCAAAAATTGAATAACGGGCTTGATGCAAAATAAAGGGGACTTTCATTTCCCTTAATAATTTACTTGCCTCCACAGTCTCTTTGGGCCGATAATTCGAAATACCAACGTATAATGCCTTTCCTTGACGAACAATATCTGAAAGGGCACCCATGGTTTCTTCAAGGGGAGTTTCTGCATCTGGTCTATGATGATAAAAAATATCAACATAATCCAATCCCATTCTTTTTAAACTTTGGTCTAAGCTTGAAATCAGGTACTTCCTAGAACCATTATTTCCATATGGACCAGGCCACATATCAAACCCTGCTTTTGAAGCTATGAACAGTTCGTCACGATATGGTTTAAAATCCTTTTTAAAAAGCTGTCCAAAATTTTCTTCAGCAGACCCGTAGGGAGGGCCATAATTATTAGCCAGATCAAAATGCGTGATACCCAAATCAAAAGCACATCGCAATATTTCCCTTGCATTCTGCGTGCTGTCAACAAAACCAAAATTATGCCATAAACCCAAAGAAATTGCGGGTAATAATACGCCACTTTTGCCGGTACGATTATATTTCATGGTTTCATACCGCTCTGATGCCGCATGATATTCCTTAACCCCAGTCTTATCGTTTATTTGCATAACCTGATCTATGTTTTAATTATATATGTCTCCCATCCTTCTAAAGACAGGATAATAATAGCAAGTACAGGTAAAATTGCTGTCTAAATATGTAATGCCCTATCTTCTGTCGCAGCAAGAGCAGCTTCTTTTATTGCCTCAGCATAGGTTGGGTGTGCATGGCTCATTCTTGCAATATCTTCGGCAGACGCCCTAAATTCCATCGCTGTAACAGCTTCACTAATTAAATCAGCGCAGCGGGCACCTATCATATGAACGCCAAGTACTTCATCGGTAGTAGCATCAGCAAGAATTTTTACAAATCCGTCAACATCCATACTGGCACGAGAACGTCCTAAAGCGCGCATCGGAAACTGACCCACTTTATAAGCAATCCCGGCATCCTTCAATTCCTCTTCAGTTTTACCAACAGCCGCAACTTCAGGCCACGTATAAACCACACCAGGAATCAAATTGTAATCGATATGGGGTTTTTGGCCCGCCATAATTTCGGCTACCATTGTACCTTCTTCCTCCGCCTTATGGGCTAACATTGCACCACGTACCACATCACCTATGGCATATATATTTGGAATGTTGGTCTGTAGATGTTCGTTAACTTCTACTCTACCTCTTTTGTCTAATTTAACTCCTGCTGCCTTAGCATTCAAGCCATCAGTATAAGGCTTTCGCCCTACCGATACCAAGCAGTAATCACCTGTAAAAACTACTTCCTGACCTTTCTTGTCATCTGCCTTTACAATGACCTCGTTGCCTTTTCTTTCAACTGATTTTACTTTATGGGAAAGGTGGAATTTTACCTTTTGTTTTTTCATTGTTTTCATCAACTCCTTCGACAAACCTGCATCCATGGTTGGAATAATTCGGTCCATATATTCCACAACTGAGACTTCAGCCCCAAGACGTTTATAAACCTGTCCCAATTCCAAACCAATAACCCCGCCGCCAATGACAATCATATGCTTTGGAATCTCCTTGAGTTTTAAAGCCTCGGTTGAGGTGATGACTCGCTCCTTATCTAAGGTGATAAAAGGCAAAGTCGATGGTTTTGAGCCCGTAGCGATAATGGAATTCTTGGCTTCAATGGTTTCAACTTTTCCATTATTTTTGGTAATATTTACATGGGTTGCGTCTTTAAAGCTACCAACACCTTCATAAACATCGATTTTGTTTTTATCCATTAAAAATTGAATCCCTTTTGTGGTCATATCAACAACACCTTGCTTACGGGATATCATTTTTTCAAGATTCACTTTTACTTCCCCTGGAATTTCGATGCCGTGTTCCTCAAAATGTTTCACAGCATCTTCATAGTGGTGCGAAGAATCCAATAAAGCTTTAGATGGAATACAGCCTACATTCAGGCAAGTACCGCCCAAAGTGCTGTATTTTTCAATGATTGCTGTTTTCATTCCTAGTTGGGCACAGCGAATAGCTGCAACATATCCGCCTGGTCCAGAACCTATTATGGCCACATCATATTGAGTCATAGTACTAAATGATTTTTATTGACCAACAAAATTAGTATTATTTTCTGGTTTTATAGTGGTATTCTAGTAGTATGCTTTACTTCATTTATGACAAATGAACTTTGTGTACTTCCAATATGATTTAGGGCTGTTAATTTGGTGACCATAAAGTCCCTATAGGCTTCCATATTACGCACATATATCTTCAAAATATAATCATAATCACCACTAGTGTGATAACATTCCACTACTTCTTGTAACTGCTGAACTTCCTTTTCGAATTGCAAAACATACGCCTTAGCGTGCTGAATTAATTTTACATGACAAAGTACAACGAAGGCCTTATCTACTTTCTTCTTATCAATAAGGGCCACATATTTGGTAATGATTCCTGATTTTTCCAAACGTTTAATACGTTCGTATACGGCTGTAACAGAAAGATTTAGATGATTGGCATATTCCTTTGTTGTCCTTTTGCAATCTTCTTGCAATAGTGCCAGTAGTTTAATATCAATTTCATCAAATTTCATACAGATTTTTTTTCATGTGATATGTAAATTCAATGCAATTTACAGTTATTAATTCTATCATATTACTGATATATAGTTTTATTATCTATAATATGGATAATCTATTGATTTTAAAACAACTAATTTGTAATTTTAGTGTATAAAATTTAATATTATGGATAATAAAGCATCGGACAATCTACAGGATCTTCAATATTTTGGTGAATACGGAGGGGTAAATCCTTCTATTTCAGACTCCTCAACCTATACCTTTTTATCGGCAAAAACAATGTTCGATACCTTTGAAGGCAATACAGAAGGATGCTATTTATATACCAGACACTCTTCCCCATCAAACCTTTATTTGGGTGAGGCCTTAGCTGCTTTAGAAGGCACAGAGAGTGCAAATGTTACAGCAAGTGGAATGGGCGCCATCACTGCGGTCATTTTACAATTGTGTGATTCTGGAGACCATATAGTGAGTAGTAGAACCATTTACGGCGGAACCTATGCTTTTATGAAGAATTTCTTGAAGAAATTCAATATCAAAACCTCTTTTGTTGATATCACTAATATTGAAGCCGTGGAAAAGTCGATCACACCAAAGACTAAAATGATCTATTGCGAATCTGTCAGTAATCCACTTTTAGAGATTGCAGACATTGAGGCCTTGTCTACTCTTGCAAAAAAACATGGGATTCCGTTGGTTGTAGACAATACGTTTTCACCTTTATCCATTTCACCAGTAAAACTTGGAGCAGAAATCGTGATACATAGTTTAACAAAATTTATAAATGGAACGAGTGATTGTGTTGCGGGAGTTGTTTGCGGAACCAAGGATTTTTGTCTTGCACTGAAAGATGTTCATGATGGTGCTGGAATGCTTTTGGGAAGCACCTTGGATAGCCTTAGGGCCGCATCAATACTTAAAAATATGCGTACGCTTCATATACGTATGAAGAAACATAGTGAAAATGCACAATATTTGGCTCAGAATTTTGAAAAGGACGGACTCAAAGTGGTTTATCCAGGCCTTAAGTCACACAATGGTCATGAGAAAATAAAAGAGCTTATGAACCATGAATATGGTTTTGGCGGCATTATGACTATTAATGTTGGGTCCTTGGATAAGGCAAATGCTTTGATGGAGCTCATGCAAAAGAAAAAATTGGGCTATTTGGCGGTTAGCCTTGGTTTTTATAAAACACTGTTCAGCGCACCAGGAACTTCAACTTCTTCAGAAATTCCGCTAGAAGAACAAAAAGAAATGGGCTTATCCGACGGTTTAATACGTTTTTCCATTGGTTTGGATAACGATATTCACCGAACCTATGAGATCATGCGCGAATGTATGGTAAAGCTCAATATTCTTAGCGGTAAAGCGTCTATGGTTTAACCACTAAAATGTTCCTGGTTTGGAGAAGAGTTGGTAAAATCGTATCATTACGAACAAACCAATTCTTAACCAATGCCAAAGAATAATCCTAAAAAATTTAGACAAGACGAACATATAGTTGATAACATTGAGTTAAATATATGGGAAGCACTTATCCCAGTAGTCGCATTGGTGGGAATGCTTGCATATAACGTATATGTTTTTGGTGATGAGGCTATTGGAGGTTCTAATCAGTTTATACTTTTAATGGGCGGCGCAGTTGCTGCCATAGTCGGGTTTTTTAACAAAGTCTCCTATAAACAAATGCTCGCTGAGGTTGCAGAGAATGTAAAATCGACCACAGGCGCTTTACTTATTCTTTTAATGGTCGGTGCATTGGCCGGTACTTGGCTGATAAGTGGTATTATACCGGCTATGATTTATTATGGATTGCAAATATTGAATCCCACAATATTCTTGGCAGCTTGTGTAGTTATTTCTGCTATAATTTCTATTGCAACAGGAAGTAGCTGGACAACCTCTGCAACCGTAGGTATAGCACTGATAGGTATTGGCGAAGCTTTAGGGATTTCATTAGGAATGACTGCAGGTGCGGTTCTTTCAGGAGCCTACTTTGGTGATAAAATGTCCCCACTTAGTGATACTACCAACTTAGCACCGGCCATGGCAGGAGGTGAACTTTTTGATCATATAAAATATATGACGATTACCACAATACCTACAATACTCATAACATTAGCGGTATTCATTATAATGGGTTTTACAATTGACACCACGGGTTCTGCGGATACTGAATCAATATTGAATTCAATTGATGCAACATTGAACATAAATGGATGGTTATTTATTGTACCAGCGGTTGTTATATTATTGATTGTCAAAAAAACTCCGCCTTTGGCGGCTCTACTAATAGGAACGCTATTGGGTGCTGTATTCGCTATCATTTTTCAACCGGATATTGTTGCTAGCATAACTGGTGCCAAAGAACTTACTTTTGAATCTGGTTATAAAGGCATTTTAAAAGCCATAACCGTAAAGACTAGCATAGCAACGGACAGTACTGCTCTTAACGATTTATTTTCTTCCAAAGGAATGGCAGGAATGCTAGGTACCATTTGGCTTATTGTCTGTGCCATGGTTTTCGGAGGTGTTATGGATGGTATCGGAGCCCTATCAAGAATTACAAAATCGCTCTTAAGTATGGCCCAGACCACTTTTGGACTTTTTGCCAGTACAGTCGGTAGTTGCTTGGCATTGAATGTAACTGCTTCCGACCAATATTTAGCCATTGTGGTACCTGGTAAAATGTTTGCCCAAGCTTATGCCGATAGAGGTCTTGCTCCGGAAAATCTGAGCCGTACTCTTGAGGATTCTGGCACGGTCACATCGGTATTAATTCCTTGGAACACCTGTGGTGCATACCATAGTGGCGTTTTGGGTGTAAGCGTGGCAGATTATTTCTTCTTTGCAATTTTCAATTGGTTGAGTCCGATTATGACTTTGCTATTTGCGGCACTGAATATAAAAATAAAACAGCTGGTCAAAACTGCATAATTCAGTTTCCAAAATTTCTTCAAAGTTCAGAATTACAAAAAAGAGGCATTGAATGATTTTATGCAGCGCGTTGTGGGCTCAATTGATTCATAATATATTAACAAAATGAGTTTAAAGTCCATACCTAATTCGTATGGACTTTTTTATTTGATATTCTTTACATATCAGGTTTAAATTTTTTAATTTCACAGTTCATTTAAAATATAATATTATGGCTACTGTTACACTAAAAGGAAACAAAATACATACATTGGGCAACTTACCTGCTATTGGAGGTTCTGCTCCGGATTTTAAACTAACAATGACTGATTTGTCTTCATCCTCTCTATCTGAATATGAAGGAAGAAAATTGGTGCTTAATATCTTTCCCAGCATTGATACAGGCACATGTGCCGCATCTGTAAGACAATTCAATAAGGAAGCTGCAGAATTGGAAAATACCATTGTTCTATGTATTTCCAAAGATTTACCTTTTGCACAAACCCGTTTTTGTGGTGCTGAGGGCATTGAAAATGTGGTCATGTTATCTGATTATAAAGATGGTGGTTTTGGCAAGGCGTATCAAGTTGAGCTCACTGATGGACCATTGCAAGGTTTGCTATCAAGGTCAGTGGTCGTAGTGAATGAAAATGGTAATGTGGTCTATACGGAACAGGTTGCTGAAACTGTTGATGAGCCAAATTACAAAGCAGCATTAGAAGCATTAATGGATGCCTAAGGAATCTTTTATACAAAATAGAATCCGCGGAGTAGGTTATGCCCTAAAAGGCGCACTGCTTTTGATAAAGACCGAAGCAAGTATAAAAATCCAGATTTTTATTGCATTGGTGGTTACAGCTGGCGGATTCTATTTTGATATAACCACAACAGAATGGATTCTTCAAATATTTGCCATTGCCTTAGTTCTTGGCATAGAAGGTTTAAATACGGCTATAGAAAAACTTTCTGATTTTGTACAACCTGAGTTCGATGAGAAGATCGGATTCATTAAGGACATATCTGCTGGAGCCGTTATGCTAGTCTCTATCGCAGCTAGTGTTGTTGGCCTCATCATATATCTACCCAAGATTTTTTAAAGCATTCTGAACTTTGGCTTAGATAGTAAATTTGTATTTTTGCCCCTAGAATTAAACTATTAATGGCGAAAAGAGGGAGAAAGTCAAAGCCTAAGACCCCGAAAAAGGGCTTATCTTTAAAGTTATCCAAACAAAATAAAATAATATTGGGAAGCCTTTTAATGCTTTTCAGTGTGGCCTTGTTCTTTTCATTCGTCTCCTTTTATTTTACTTGGCAAGATGACCAAAGTCTATTGTCTGAATTTGCCAATCGTAATGAGCAGGCGAAAAACCTTTTAAATAAGTTTGGCGCAAGCATAAGCCACTTATTTGTGTACAAAGGCTTTGGATTAGCTGCTTTGATTTTCCCTTTTTTATTCTTCTATACGGGCCTTTCTATGTTCCTAAGCTTAACCAAAAAAGGATTGCTTAAGAAATGGATTTGGGGATTGATATTTATTATATGGATATCGATTACGTTGGGTTTCTTTGCTATTGAAAAACCATTATTAGGTGGGCTTGTAGGATATGAAATGAATGATTTTATGCAAGATTACGCAGGTAAAATTGGAGTTTTACTGCTTTTGTTATTTGGTCTGATATTTATACTGGTACGGTTATTTCAATTTACCCCTGATGCCATTTTCGAATATTTTAAATCTAAAAAAGAGTCGATTGCATCTGAATTCAAAAACAATCCGACAGAAGTTGGTTCCACAATTGAATTTGACAAAGAAGATGACACTCCCGTAATTATAGATACGTATACCCATAAAAAGGATATTCCGCCACTTGAAAAAGAAAAGATCCAAGATGATTTTGAAATAACCCTACCAAAGGAAGAAGTCGTTGAAGAGGAAGTTTTAGCCATGGAGGTTGAAAAAATAGTGGAAGAGAAAGAGGAGAAAGACAATATTGCAGATAAATTGGTTGATGATTTCGGAGAATTTGACCCAACGCTAGAATTAGGCAATTACAAATTCCCGACAATTGATTTATTAGATCAGCATGGCACTTCAGGGGGAATTACCATCAATCAGGAAGAACTTGAGGAAAACAAAAATAAGATTGTTGAGACGTTAAAAAACTATAAAATCGGTATTGCCCAGATCAAGGCAACAATTGGACCAACGGTTACGCTTTATGAAATAGTACCGGAAGCTGGTGTTCGTATATCTAAAATCAAGAACCTAGAAGATGATATCGCCCTTTCTTTAGCAGCTCTCGGCATTCGAATTATAGCCCCTATTCCTGGGAAAGGTACTATTGGGATCGAGGTCCCAAACAAGAATCCCACTGTAGTTTCTATGCGGTCCGTTATTGCTTCAAGTAAGTTTCAAAAAGCAGAAATGCAACTACCAATAGCATTTGGCAAAACCATTAGCAATGAAACTTTTGTGGTAGATTTGGCAAAAATGCCCCACTTGTTAATGGCTGGTGCAACCGGGCAAGGTAAATCGGTCGGATTAAATGCTGTCATCACTTCCTTACTATATAAAAAGCACCCTGCAGAAGTTAAATTTATCCTTGTAGACCCTAAAAAAGTTGAGCTAACGCTATATAATAAGATTGAAAGGCACTTTTTGGCCAAGCTTCCTGATTCTGAAGAAGCAATCATTACGGATAACACGAAGGTCATTAATACGCTGAATTCCCTTTGTATAGAAATGGACAACAGGTACGAGTTATTGAAATTGGCCATGGTTCGGAACATAAAGGAGTATAATACCAAGTTCAAGGCACGTAAATTGAATCCGAATGACGGACATAAGTTTCTACCCTATATTGTTTTGGTCATAGATGAGTTTGCTGATTTGATCATGACCGCTGGGAAAGAGGTAGAAACCCCTATTGCTCGATTAGCACAATTGGCCCGGGCTATTGGTATTCATTTGATTATTGCAACCCAGCGGCCATCTGTTAATGTTATTACAGGTATTATTAAAGCGAATTTTCCGGCGCGAATTGCCTTTAGGGTAACTTCAAAAATAGATTCAAGAACAATTCTAGATGCCCAAGGTGCTGATCAATTGATAGGTCGTGGTGATATGCTTTTCACTCAAGGCAATGAGGTAACCCGCATACAATGTGCTTTTGTTGACACCCCGGAAGTCGAAAAAATAACAGAATATATTGGTTCACAAAGAGCTTATCCACATGCATATGAATTACCGGAATATGTTGGTGAAGATTCTGGCACAAGTATTGATTATGAAATCAGTGAAAGGGATGTTATGTTTAAGGACGCAGCCCAAGTTATTGTCATTGCGCAACAAGGTTCTGCCTCTTTATTACAAAGAAAGCTTAAGTTGGGTTACAACCGGGCCGGTCGTATCATTGACCAATTGGAGGCCGCAGGTATTGTAGGTCCTTTCGAGGGCAGTAAGGCCAGACAAGTTTTAGTGTCTGATATGATGGCATTAGATCAATTATTGAATAACGAGTCAAATAACACATAATGAAAAAGATATTATTTATCGCCGTAGCATTTTTATCGATAAACTTGGCAAACGCACAGAATTCCGAAAAAGCAAAAGCATTATTGGATGATGTATATAACAAAGTACAAGGCTATGACAATATTTTTGTTGATTTTAAATATGTACTCAACAACCAAGAGGCAGATATAAATGATGAAACAAGAGGCGATGTTACCATGCAGGGTGATAAATATGTTGCAAACTTCTTTGGGGCACAACAATTATACGATGGTAGCAAAGTGTATACTATAGTTCCTGAAAATGAGGAGGTTACAATTGAGGATAAGTCTGATGATGAAGATACGATTACTCCATCAAAAATGTTGACTTTCTATAGACAAGGACATACTTACAAATGGGATATTCTTCAAAATATACAAGGAAGAAAAATACAGTTTATAAAATTAATCCCAATTGATACGAATACTGAAATTAATTCGATTCTTTTGGGCATAGATGCTGAGACCAAACACATTTATAAAGTGATTGAGACTGGTAAAAATGGGACAATGACCACTATTACTGTTAATTCTTTTAAAACAAACCAACCTTTATCAAAAACCTTATTTACTTTTGATGAGAACAAGTACAAGGACGAAGGGTACTACATCATAAGAAACTAGACCATTGAGAATACTAGACCGGTATATTTTATCGAGATTCCTATTTAACTTTTTCAGCTCGTTTGTAATATTGATGTTCATCTTTATATTTCAAACGATTTGGCTTTTTATTGATGATTTGGCTGGTAAAGGCCTAGACATTATCATTATTGGTAAATTTCTTTTTTACTTGATGCCCAATCTAACAGAGAAAGTGTTACCATTGACTGTTTTGCTTTCTTCAATACTGACTTTTGGTACACTGGCGGAAAACTATGAGTTCGCTGCTATGAAAGCTTCTGGTATTTCATTGCAGAGGTCTATGTTGAGCCTTATTGTTTTTATTGTCTTTTTGGGAGGTGTTACTTTTTATTTCGCCAATAGCGTCATTCCTGCCTCGGAACAGAAAATTTATAACCTACGGCGTAATATTGCAAAAGTAAAACCTGCTGTTGCTATAGTTGAAGGGGTTTTTAGCGATTTTGAAGGTGCGGACATGAATATCAAGGTTGATAAAAAATATGGTGAAAATGACCGTTTTTTGGAAAATGTGACCATTCATTTAAAAACAAGAACTAACGTTAATTCCACGGTAATTAAAGCAAAGACTGGAGAGCTTAAAAGCAGCGAAACTTCTGATATTTTACAATTGGTGTTATATGATGGTCACTACTATCGTGATTTGGAAAAGAGCTCTAGCAAAGCCAAAAATAAATATCCGTTTGCCAATGCGAATTTTGAAACCTATACCATGAACATTGATCTTTCTGAATTCAACAATGTTGATATGGATGAGGAAAGGGATATCAGTACAGAAAAAATGAAAAATGTCTATAGACTAACAAAAGACATTGACTCTTTGAAAATAGACAACATTAGGATTGTTGAAGCTTTTTCAAAAAATATACAAGGAAGAATGGGAGCTTTTGTTCCCCTACCAAAAGAAGATTCAACATTTACAGATATAAAGGTGGCCGCAAATGCCAAGCTTTCAAAGAAAGAAATTACAGAAAAGGATTCGACAGCTCTTGCTGATGTCAATTCGGTCAGTGATATCATAAATCTTTATCAGGATTGGCAAAAAATACAGATTGCTGGTTCTGCAAAAAATGCCGCTTCGAATGTATTAACCTCTATTCAGGGGAAAAGAAATGAATTGGAAAAACGATATGAAATCTATAATAGACATATTCTAGCTTTACATAAAAAATATGCCTTAGCCCTATCATGCGTTATTCTATTCTTTGTTGGCGCACCTTTGGGAGCTATTATACGTAAGGGCGGAATTGGACTGCCAATGGTCATCGCAATTATCCTGTTCCTAACCTATTATTTTATTGGGGTATTTGCAGAGAACTATGCCAAAAAAAATGAAATACACCCAATTTTTGGAGCATGGTTATCTACGATGATAATGTTACCTTTAAGCATTGTCTTAACAAAAAGGGCAACAGCCGATAGAGGGTTAATGAATTTAGATGGGGTCATAGAATTCTTTAATAAAATATTCAAGAAGAAAGATAAAGAAACAGCCACAGCATGATAACAAGCATGGAAAAAAGTATACAATTGAATACGATAGAAGAAGCGATTGAGGATGTTCGTAAAGGCAAGGTAATCATTGTAGTTGATGACGAAAATCGTGAAAATGAAGGCGATTTTATTGCTGCCGCCGAAATGGTGACGCCTGAAATGATAAACTTCATGGCCCAGCATGGTCGCGGATTAATTTGCGCCCCTTTGTCTGAAGACCGCTGTAAAGAATTGAATCTTGAAATGATGGTGCAAAACAATACCGTATTGCATCAAACCCAATTTACTGTTTCTGTTGACTTAATTGGGAATGGCTGTACTACAGGCATTTCTGTACATGACCGCTCAAAAACAATATTATCATTGGTTAGTGATACAACTAAACCACATGATTTGGGGCGCCCAGGTCATATTTTTCCATTACGGGCTAAGAATGGGGGTGTACTAAGACGAACAGGGCATACCGAGGCCGCCATAGACCTTGCTCGACTTGCTGGTTTTAAACCCGCAGGAATTTTGGTTGAAATTTTGAATGAAGATGGAACAATGGCCAGATTACCCCAATTGGGCGATGTGGCAAAGAAATTTGAATTGAAAATTATTTCTATTGAGGATTTGGTAGCCTATCGTATGGAACACGATAGCTTAATCGAAAAGAAAGAAGATTTTGAAATCACAACACGTTTTGGGAAGTTCAGAATGCGTGCTTACCAACAAACAACAAACGATCAAGTGCATATTGCATTGACCAAAGGTGAATGGAGCTTAAATAAACCTGTTCTAACACGTATTAATGCCACTTTGGTGAACAATGATATATTAGGGACATTGACCAATAATCCTGATAAGAAATTAGAGGATATGTT